>FWWM01000409.1_pt1 | contig 142987 bp, 132 predicted proteins | sample 2228351 | NCBI WGS metagenome assembly FWWM01 (sample SAMEA103939774, study PRJEB20133) | metagenome
CGCTCGCCACGCATGCGCGCATCGCGGAGCGGCTGCGCTCGGCCGGCTTCGCGCGCGTCGCGCTCGCGGCGCCGCGCGCCGAGGCGATCATGGCCGCGATCGAATCCTCCGCGGGCGGCTGACGCAACGCTGTCGCCGTGCCGGGGCCGTCGGGCTCGGCGTGTTCGAACGCTCGATGAGGGGCACAAGTAGAATCGCGCACCGTCGAACCGATCGGAGCCGCGCCTTGGGCCGCAGCCTTGCTTGTGCGGGGCGAATCGCCGATCGCGTCGCGGCCACCGCGCGCTCTCCCCGATGAACGAATCGCCCTCGCCCGTCGCCGACCCGCCCGAGCGGCGCCCGCGCCGTTGGGGCCGCAGGCTCGCGCTGCTGGCGATCGTGGTCGGCGTCGCGGTCGCGCTCCTCTACGAGATCCGCGAAACGCGGCGGCTGCGTCAGAGCCTCGATCGGTTCCAGGCCGAGACGACGGCGGCGCTGGCCGAATCGACGCGCGCGGCCGCGCAGACACGCGACCGCATCGCGCGGCTCGAGGAGGAGCTCGAACGCGTCAAGGACAGCCGCGCCGCGCTCGATCAGCTCTATCTGGAACTGACGCGCGGCCGCGACGACGCCGCGCTGATCGAAGTCGACCGGCTCGTCACGCTCGCCGCGCAGGAGTTGCAGGTCACCGGCAACGTCGCTTCCGCGCTGGCGGCGCTGCAAAGCGCCGACGCGCGGCTGGCGCGGCTGGAGCGGCCGCAGCTCGTCAACCTGCGGCGCGCGATCGGGCGCGACATCGAGCGGCTGCGTGCGGTGCCCGCGGTCGATCTGACCGGCATCGCGCTGAAGCTCGACCAGATCGCGCAGGGTGTGGACGCCTGGCCGCTGCTGGCGGATCCGGCCGCGCGTCCGGCGCGCGGCGCGGAGCCGAAAGCATCCGCGCAGAAAAAGGGCGAGGCGACGGCGGAGGACATCGCCGCACGCGTGCGCGCTTGGTTTGCACGCGAGTTCGGCGACCTGGTACGCATCCGCGAGGTCGACACGCCGGAGGCACTGCTGCTGTCGACCGCGCAGCAGCAGCTCGTGCGGCACCGAGTGCGACTGCGCCTGCTCGACGCGCGGCTTGCGCTGCTCGCGCGCAACGACCGGCTGTTCCGCGCCGATCTCGCGGAGGCGCAGGCGCTGATCGCGCGCTATTTCGATACCAGGCACCCGGCCGCCGCCAACGCGATGCTGCAGCTGCGGCAGATCGCCGGGGCGACGCTGAGCGTGGAACTGCCGGCGTTGAACGACAGCCTCGGCGCGCTGCGCGCGCTGCGACCGGCGGCAGCGCGATGAAGGCCCTGTTCTGGGCGGTGGCGCTGGCGCTGGCGGCCGTCGCGGCCGCGCTCGCCGCGCGTCTGAACGATGGCAACGTCGTCGTGCTGTTGCCACCGTACCGGATCGATCTTTCGCTCAATTCGTTGCTGCTGGCTGCGTTGCTGCTGCTCTGCGCGGTGTACTGGATCGCGCGCACCGTGCAGAAGATCGCCGACTTCCCGGCGCGCGTGAAGCTGTATCGCGAGCGGCGCGCCGAGGTCGGCGGGCTGCGCGCGCTGCGCGACGCGCTGCGGCTGCTGTTCGAGGGGCGCTTCGCGCGTGCGGAGCGCGCAGCGCGAGCGGCGCAGGAGGCGCCGGCGCTGGCAGGGCTCGCGGCACTGATCGGTGCGCGCGCCGCGCACCGGATGCAGGAGAGCGAGCGGCGTGACGAATGGCTGGCGCGCGCCGAGGCCGACCCGCAGTTGAACACCGCGCGGCTCGTCGCGAGCGCCGAGATGTGGACCGAGGCGCGTGAAGAGGCGCGCGCGCTCGACGCGATCGACGCGCTGCAGTCCTCCGGCGGGCGCCACATCCACGCGGCGCGTGTGGCGCTCGCGGCCAACGTGCAGGCCGGGCGGTGGGAGGAGGTGCTCAAGGGGGTGCGCCTGCTCGCCAAGCGCAAGGCCCTGCACGAAGTCGTCGCCGCGCGTTACAAGGTGCTCGCGTGGCGCGCGCTGCTTGCGCAGCGCCGGCACGATCCGTCGGCGCTCGAAGCGGCGTGGAATCGCATTCCGGCCGACGATCGACGGATTCCCGAACTCGCGCTCGAAGGCGCGCGGCTGTTGAACCGGGCGGGCCGCGGACGCGCGGCGGGCGCGGCGATCGAGGCGGCGCTGGAGGGGCGATGGGACGAGCGGCTGCTCGACGAGTACGCGATGACGTACGACTTCCCGGCGCGCGAGAGGATCGAGCGCGCCGAAGCCTGGCTCCAGGAACACGCCGGCGATCCGGCGCTGCTGCGCTGCCTCGGTCTGCTGTGCCTGCGCGAACACCTCTGGGGCAAGGCACGCACCTATCTCGAGGAGAGCCTGCGCGCCAAGGCGCACCCCGCCACGCTGCTTGCGCTCGGCAGGCTCGCGGAAACCGTCGGCGACGAGCAGGAGGCCGCGCGGTACTTTCGCGAGGCCGCGCTCGGCTACGCGCAGCAGCTCGCCGAGGCGCGGGCGGCCGAGGCCACGGGCGTGCCGCGCGGCGCGTTGCGCGAGTTCACGGTCTGAGCCGCGCCTCGGCTAGACAAGCTCGTCGGCCGTCACGAGACTTCGCCGGTTTCGCGTGCGGACGTACCGGCATACGACGACAGGGGAAGGCATGAACCACCTGCGCTACGCACTGGCTGCGGCGGCAATACTCGTCTGCGCGACGGCAGCCGCGCAAACGACGATCAAGATCGGCTACGCGGCCACGCCGCAGTCGCACTACGGGGTGGGCACGACCGTGTTCTGCGAGGAGGTCGAGAAACGGACGAACGGTCGGTACAAGTGCCAGCAGTTCCCCAACTCGGCGCTCGGCGGCGAGCGCGAGATGATCGAGGCGGTGCAGCTCGGCACGCTCGACATCGTCAACACCTCGACCGGGCCGGTCGGCAACTTCGTGCCCGAAGTCAACATCGTCGACATCCCGTTCCTGTTCCGCGACTACGAGCACGCGCGCACGGTGCTCGATGGCCCGGTCGGCGACGAGCTGCGCGCGAAGTTCCCCGCCAAGGGGCTGATCGCGCTGGCGTGGACCGAAAACGGCTTCCGCCACATGACCAACAGCAAGCGGCCGATCGTCAAGCCCGAGGATGCGAAGGGGCTGAAGATCCGCAGCATGCAGAACAAGGTCCGCATCCAGGCGTTCCAGTCGATCGGCAGCCAGCCCACACCGATGGCGTTTCCGGAGCTGTTCACCGCGCTTCAGCAGGGCACGGTCGACGGCCAGGAGAACCCGATCCCGGTGATCCTGTCGGCGAAGTTCGCGCAGGTGCAGAAGCACCTTTCGCTCACTGGCCACGTGTATTCGCCGGCGCTGTGGAACAAGCTGTCGGATGCCGACAAAAAAGCGTTCACCGAGGCCGCCAAAGCGGGCGGCGCCGCGCAACGCAGGAAGGTCGACGAGGACGAGAAGAACGGCATCGACGAGCTGCGCAAAGCGGGCATGAACGTCGTGACCAACGTGGACGGTGCCGCCTTCCGGGCGGCGATGACGCCCGTGTGGGCCGAGTTCGCCAAGCAGTTCGGCGCTCACAACATCAAGCGCATCCAGGACGTCAAGTGACGGCGCGCGGCGCCGTCGTCCCGGCGGCGGCCAACGCCGCAGATCGGGCTTCTGTTGCCGCGTGACATCGGGCCCCCGCCTGCGCCGGGGCAACAGCCCTGACATGTCGAAAGCGATCCTCGCGATCGATCGCATCGTCACGAATGCGATCTGGGTGCTGGCGTCGGCGCTGATGGCGCTCGTCGCCTGCCTCGGCCTGTACCAGGTGCTGATGCGCTTCGTCTTCAGCCGGCCGAGCCCGTGGACCGAGGCGCTGGTCGGGCGGCTGCTGATCTGGATGGTGATGCTCGGTGTGGCGGCGGCGTTCCGGCAGGGCGCACTGGTGTCGGTGGACGTGCTGCCGCGTCTGTCGCGCGGCGCGCTGCGGCGCGCGGTGCGCCTGGCGATCCTCGGCGCGTCGCTGTTTTTCCTCGGCGTACTCGCCGGGGTCGGCTTCGATCTGGCGTGGCGGATCCGCTTCCAGACCTTCGCCGCGCTGCCGATCTCGATCAGTTGGGCCTACCTCGCGCTGCCGGTGGGCGCGAGCTGCTCGATGCTCGCGGTCATCGCGCATTACCTCGACCCGGTCAACCGCGAGCTGCAAGCGCAGCAGTAGCGGAAGGCGCGCGGAAACGAAGCGGGAAGCGCCATGTCGATCGCGATGCTCGTCACGATGCTGCTGTGCTTCGCGCTGTCGATTTCGGTCGCGGTGTCGATCGGGCTGGCGGCCTTTGTCGGCGTGGCCGGTTTCACCGAGCTGCCGTGGCTGGCGATCCCCAAGGAGATGTTCACCGCGATCGACAAGTTTCCGCTCGCGGCGATCGCGTTCTTCATCCTCGCCGGCAACCTGATGGAAGCCGGCGGCATCTCGCGTCGGCTGGTGGACTTCGCCAAGTCGATCGTCGGCGGCGTACAGGGCGGGCTGCCGATGACCTGCGTGCTGACCTGCATGATCTTCGCCGCGGTGTCGGGCTCGTCGGTGGCGACAACCTTCGCGATCGGCGCGATCCTGATTCCGGCGCTGCTCCGGCACGGCTATCCGAGGAACTACGCGGCTGCGCTGCAGGCCACCAGCGCCGAACTGGGTGTGGTGATCCCGCCGTCGATCCCGATGATCCTGTACGGCGTCTCGGCCGAGGTGTCGATCGGCGAGCTGTTCATCGCCGGCTTCGGGCCGGGTCTGCTGATCGGCGGCGCGCTGATGCTGTTCGTCTACCTGTACTGCAAGCGGCAGGGGTGGGGCAGGCAGGATGGGGACGGGCGGCTGCCGTTTTTTGTCGCGCTGCGCCACGCGGCGTGGGCGCTTCTGATGCCGGTGATCATTCTGGGCGGCATCTACGGCGGCGTCATCACGCCGACCGAAGCGTCCGTCGTCGCGGTGTTCTACGCGCTTTTCGTCGGCGTGTTCGTCTACCGCGAGGTCAAGCCGGTCCAGGTGTTCGAGGTCCTGAAACGTTCGGTGATCTCGGCGGCGGTGATCACGTTCATCATCGCCAACGCCGGGCTGTTCGCCTATCTGATCACGCGCGCCGGCGTGCCCGAGCAGATCGGCCGGTTTCTGAAAGAGGCGCTGCAGTCGCCGGAGCTGTTCCTGTTCGGCGTCAACGTCGCGCTGTTCCTGATCGGCATGTTCATCGAGACCTCGGCCTCGATCATCGTGCTGGCGCCGATCCTGGCGCCGGTGGCCGCGCATTTCGGCATCGACCCGGTGCACTTCGGCATCGTGATGGTGGTCAACCTCGCGCTGGGCATGATCACGCCGCCCTTCGGCGTGAATCTGTTCGTTGCGTGTACCGTCGCGAAGACCTCGCTCGACCAGATCGTGACGAGGCTCGTGCCCTTCGTCGCCGTCGTGCTCGGCTGCCTGATGATCGTGACCTACTTCCCGCCGCTGACGCTATCGCTGCGTGATCTGGTCTATCGATAGCGTCAGCGTTCCGAAGTCGGGGGATCAACGAGGGGCGCAGTCCCCTTGTTCGTCGACTTCCCGCCACTGACGCTCGCGCGTCGCGCTCGGCTCCTTCGCCCAGAGCGGACTGCGACGGCGCGCATCGGTGACGTGCCGGACTCGAGCGTTCGCCGCGGCGCATGGTCTGATGCGCTCATGGGCACGATCAACGAAGTGCTGCTGGCGGCCGGCGCGCTGCTGTTCGTCGCGATCCTGATGTCGGCGCTGTCGCAGCGGTTCGGCGTGCCGGCGCTGCTGGTCTTCCTCGCGGTCGGCCTGCTCGCCACCGAACTGCCGGGCGCACCGGAGGGATTCATCGGCACGCAGACTGCGGCGCTGATCGGCCACCTTGCGCTGGCGGTGATCCTGCTCGACGGCGGCCTGCGCACGCGGGCGTCGACGTTTCGCATGGTCGCTGCGCCGGCGCTCGTGCTCGCGACCTTCGGCGTGGTGCTCACCGCCGTGCTGGTGGGTCTGCTGGCGCCGGCGTTGCTCGGGTTCGACTGGCGCTACGCGATGTTGATGGGCGCGATCGTCGGCTCGACCGACGCGGCGGCCGTGTTCGTGCTGTTGCGCGCCGGCGGGTCGCGGCTGAACGAGCGCGTCAGCGCCACGCTCGAGGTCGAGTCGGGCATCAACGACCCGATGGCCGTGTTCCTCACGGTATCGATGATCGAATTGATCCGGCTGCCGGACGCGAGCGTGGCGCAGCTCGTACCGATGTTGCGCAGCAGCTCGGCGTGGGGCTCGGCTGCGGCTGGCTGCTTGGCCGCGTGCTCGCCGAGATCATCGCGCGCGTGCGCGTGACCGAGGGCCTGCATGCCCTGCTGATCCAGTCCGGCGGGCTGCTGATCTTCGCGACGACCAACCTGCTGTCCGGCAGCGGCTTTCTGGCGATCTTTTTCGCGGGCATGATCGTGGCGCGCCGGCGCGTGCACGTGACCGAGGACGTGCTGCGCGTCAGCGACGGTCTGGCTTGGCTCGCGCAGGCAGGCATGTTCCTGATCCTCGGGCTGCTCACCGACGTCATGGACCTCGCCGCAGTGGCGCCGGCCGCGCTGGCGATCGGCGCGGGGCTGATGGTTTTCGCGCGCCCGGTCGCGGTCGCGGTGTTTCTCGCGCCGTTCCGCTACTCGCCGCGAGAGATCGCGTTCGTCGGCTGAGTCGGCCTGCGCGGCGCGGTGCCGATCGTGCTCGTGCTGTTTCCGCTGATGGCGGGCATCGCCGATGCGGCGCTGCTGTTCCATCTCACGTTCTTCACCGTGTTGCTGTCGCTGCTCGCGCAGGGCGCTTCGCTGCCGTTGGCCGCGCGGCTCGCGCAGGTGGTCGTTCCCGCGAGTTCGCCGATCCCGTCGGCCGAGGCGATCGAAGGAAGCCGCGACGGCCGCGAACTGGTGCAGCTTCGCGTGCTGCCCGAGGCGCGCGTGGCCGGGCGGCCGCTCGACGAGTTGCGCCTTCCCGGCGACGCGCGCGTGGTCGAAGTCGTGCGCGCCGGCCACTCGATCGCGGGAACGACGCTGGCCGCCGGCGACGTGGTGGCCGTGCTTGCGCGCGACGAAACCGTCGGCGAGCTGGAGGAGCTGTTTGCGCCGGCGCCGGCCACGCCGGAGTGGTCGCTCGACGCGGCGACGACCCTCGGCGATCTGCGCGACTACTACGGGCTCGAGATCCCGTCCGACGCGACGGCGGCGCAGTCGGTCGGCGAGTTTCTGCGCGCGCGGCTGCGCGGCCGACCCGCGGTCGGCGACCGCGTCGCCGTCGGACGCGTCGTGCTGACGGTGCGGCAGGCCTCGGGAGGAACGATCCGCCGCGTCGGCTTGCAGGTGACGCCGCGCGACGACGCGGCGGCGCGGTGAGCGCGTCAGACGCAGCGTCCGCCGTCGACTTCGAGGCAGGCGCCGGTGATGAACTCGGCTTCGTCGGAAGCGAGGTACAGGCACGCGTTGGCGACGTCCAGCGGGCGCGAGAAGCGCCCGAGCGGAATCGTCGAGAGAAACTTCCTGCGGTTCTCCGGCGTGTCGGGCATGCCCATGAACTCTTCCAGCAGACCCGTCTCACCGATCACCGGGTTGACGCAGTTGACGCGGATGCGGTCCGGGCCGAGCTCCGCAGCCATCGCCTTGCTCGTGACGATCACCGCCCCCTTGCTGCCGTTGTACCAGACGAGCCCCGGGCGCGGCCGCACGCCGGCGGTCGACGCGATGTTGACGAAGCAGCCGCCGCCCTGCGAACGGAAGTACGGCACCATGTGCTGCGCGGTCCAGTAGATGCTCTTGACGTTGACCGCGTAGACGCGGTCGAACGTCGCTTCGTCGACCTCGAGCAACGGCCGGTTGCGGTGCGTGGTGCCGGCGTTGTTGACGACGATGTCGAGCCGCCCGAAGTGCGCAAGCGCGGCGTCGAGCAGGCCCTTGACGTCGGCACCTTTCGACACGTCGCCGAAAGCGAACTGCGCGCGCCCGCCCGCGGCGCGGATCGCCGCGGCGACGCTTTCGCCCGCTTCGCGCGCCAGATCGTTGACGATCACCGCGCAGCCTTCTTCGGCGAACCGTTTGGCGATGCCTTGGCCAAAACCCGAAGCGGCCCCAGTGACGATGGCAACTTTATGCGCAAGACGGTTCATTGGATCGAAGCTCCTTTCCGCTTCGGGTTTCGTCGGAGGCTAACTTCGCGCGCAGCGCGAAGTTAAGCCGCGCAGCGGCTGCCGCAGACAAAGCCGGACGCGCTGCCGGTAACGATCGCAACCTTGTTCTGCAGTCTCATGTTTCAGAGTTCCTGATGAAACCACCGAGACACCGAGATCACCGAGAAAAACCCAATGCTCTTCTCCGTGTTCTCCGTGTCTCGGTGGTGAATCGATTCACCCGTGCCTGATCGCGATGGTCTTCAGCGTGGTGAAGCCGAGCAGCGCCTCGAAGCCTTTTTCGCGGCCGTAGCCGCTCGACTTCACACCGCCGAACGGCAGTTCGATACCGCCGCCCGCGCCGTAGTTGTTGATGAACACCTGGCCGCAGCGCAGCTTGCGCGCGAGTCGAAGCTGGCGCGCGCCGTCGCGCGTCCACACGCCGGCCACCAGGCCGTACATCGTGCCGTTGGCGATGCGCAGCGCTTCCTCTTCGGTTTCGAACGGCATCGCGGCGAGCACGGGGCCGAAGATCTCCTCCTGTGCGATCCGGTGGTTCGGCGGCACGTCGCGCAGCAGTGTGGGCGCCTGGTAGTAGCCCGTTTGCGGCGCGTCTTCGACGACGTGGCCCTGCGCGGCCATCGCGATGCCGTCGGCCTGCGCCTGGCTCAAGTAGTCCCAGACGCGCTCCAACTGACTGCGCCGGATCAGCGGACCGGCGTCCAGATCGGCGAGCGCGGGACCGACTCGCAGCTTCGACATCGCCTCGGCAATGCGCTCGACCAGCGGCTCGTAGACGCGCCGCTCGATGAGCAACCGGCTGCCGGCCGAGCAGGTTTGTCCGCAGTTCTGCACGATCGCGTTCAGCGCGACCGGCAGCACTTCGTCGAGGTCCGCATCGGCGAACACGATCTGCGGGCTCTTGCCGCCGAGCTCGAGCGTGACCGGGCAGTGATGTCTCGCGGCGGCCTGCGCGACCAGCGTGCCGGTCGCCGGCGACCCGGTGAACGAGATGTGGTCGATGCCCGCGTGCGCCGCGAGTGCCGCGCCGGCCTCGTGGCCGTAGCCCGTGACGATGTTCAGCGCGCCGTCGGGAAAGCCGACTTCGGCGGCAAGCTCGGCCACGCGCGCGAGCGACAGGCACGCGTCTTCGGCAGGCTTGACCACGCACGCGTTGCCCGCGGCGAGCGCGGCGCCGACGCTGCGGCCGAAGATCTGCATCGGATAGTTCCACGGCACGATATGGCCGGTGACGCCGTGCGGCTCGCGGATCGTCAGCACCGTCATGCCGGTCTGATAGGGGATCGTCTCGCCGTGCAGCTTGTCGGCCGCGCCGGCGTAGTACTCGAAGTAGCGCGCCAGCGCGTTCGCATCGGCGCGACCCTGCTTCAACGGCTTGCCGGTCGTGCGCGATTCCAGCCGCGCCAGCGCTTCGAGGTGATCGAGCACGGCCTGCGCAAGCCGGGCAAGCAGCCGCCCGCGTTCGGTCGCACTGAGCCGTCCCCATGCGCCGTCGCCGCTTTCGCCGTAGGCCGCGCGCGCGGCTTTCACGGCGGCGTCGATGTCGGCGGCGTTGCCGCGCGCGATCTTCGCGAACGGTTTGCCGTCGGACGGGTCGATAACGTCGATCGACTGCCCCGACCGCGCTTCGATCCAGCGGTTGTTGATGAAATGGTGCCCGCCGCCCGCGGCGATCCATCCGCCGTCCATCCTCGTCCCCCCTTGCTTGCCGCACCGAATTATGAAGCGGCGTTGCGCGGGGTTCCAAACGGCGGCGCCGCTACAATCGATCGCGAATCGATTCCGAAGCGAGCAGACGATGGGACTGGACCGCGTGCCCTCCGGCCGCGCACTGCCGGACGACTTCAACGTCATCATCGAGATCCCCGCGCACGCGGATCCGATCAAGTACGAAGTCGACAAGGAAACGGGCGCGCTGTTCGTCGACCGCTTCATCGGCACGGCGATGCACTACCCGTGCAACTACGGCTACATCCCGCACACGATCTCCGACGACGGCGATCCGGTCGACGTGCTCGTGATCACGCCGTTCCCGCTGCAGCACGGCGTGGTCGTGCGCTGCCGCCCGCTCGGCGTGCTGCGGATGGAAGACGAAGCGGGCGGCGACTCCAAGCTGCTCGCGGTGCCGATCGACAAGTGCCTGCCCTGGTACAAGCACTGGCGCAAGCCGGAAGACATCGCCCCGGAACGGCTCGACCAGATCCGGCACTTCTTCGAGCACTACAAGGATCTGGAAACCGGCAAGTGGGTCAAGGTGATCGGCTGGGCCGGTCCCGACGAGGCGCGCCGCGAGATCCTCGCTGCGGTCGAGGCGTACAAGAACGCTTCGCCGAAGCCGGCCTTCTGATTACGTAGGCGCCGACCGGTCGAGTCACGCGGCGAACCCGACGCGCTCGCGTCGATCCGCGGCGCCCGGCTGCGCGCCGCTCAGCCGCTGCGCCAGCGCGCGCAAGAGCTGAGCACCATCGCCGCGCCAAGCGCTGCCGTGCATGCAGGCCAGCGTGGTCGGCCGTTCGCGTGCGAGCTTCTCGAGGATCGCGCCGGTGTCGGGCGCGTGCGCGAAGTAGTCGAGCGGTGCGCGGAAGGCTTCGCTCGGCTCCAGGATGTCGGACTCCGTCAGCGGTACCGCGCCGCTGCCGCCCTGGGTGAACAGATCGCCGGCGAGCAGCGTGCGCGTCGCGGTCTCCATAATCAGGCCGCAGTCCCAGCCGTGCGGCACGTGCGGGGTGTCGAGCCAGCGCAGCGCATGGCGACCGAGCTTCAGCACCTCGCCGTCGCCGAGCGCGCGCGGCGCGCGGTCGGCGAGATCGCCGATCGAGACCAGCGCGGCGATGCGGCTGCACACGGGCTCGGCGCGCGGCGCGACCGCGAGCCATTCGTTCAGCGCACCGCATTCGTCGGCCTCGACGTGCGAGAAGCCGACGTAGCGCAGCCCCTCGACCGGCATCAGCGCGGCCACCGCCTCGCGCACCAGCGGGAACAGCCGGCGCGGTCCGGTGTGGAACAGCAGCGGCGCATCGTCGAGGATCAGGTACTGATTGAAGTTGAAGCCGCCCGGCCCATCCGGGATCGCCACCGGCGTGTTGATGCGGTAGATCCCGTCGGCGATTTCGTGGACGTTGGTGCCGGACTGCGAGTTCGTGATCATGGGTGCCTCCGTGGGGTTGGGAACGAGGAGGTGTAACGAACCGGCGTTTCGTTACACCCCCTCGCCGTGGAGGCCCTGGCTTATGCTTGCCGCGTGGAGCGCAGAGGCGACGACCCCGTCGAGCGGGACGACGATGCAGCGCTGGCGCGCCGCATCGCCGCCGCGCGTCCCGGGATCGACGGCGAGGCGGAGGCGGCGCTGTGCCGGCGGCTGGCGCCGCGCGTGCGCCTGTACGGCCTGCGGCATCTGCGCGATGCGCACGCGGCGGCCGACCTCGCTCAGCAGGTGCTGATGATGACGCTCGAGCGGCTGCGCAGCGGTGCGATCCGCGATCCGGAGCAGATCGTGTCCTTCGTGTTCGGCACGAGCCGTCAGCTCGTCGTCGACCTGCGGCGAGGATTGGCTCGTCGCGAACGGCTGCTGCAGACCTACGGCGAAGACGTGCCGGCGGCCGATCCGTCCCACGCGCCCGCGCTCGATCATGCGCGGTTGCGCGACTGTCTGGAACGGCTCGCCGAGCGCGACCGCTCGGTGCTGGTGCTGAGCTTCTACGACGAACGAGCGGCACGCGACGTCGGCGCCGAGCTGGGGCTGACCGAGGCCAACGTGCGCGTGATCCGGCATCGCGCGTTGCAGCGTCTGCGCGACTGTGTGGAGGCGGGGGCGTCATGAGCCGACCGACCTGCGCCGCGCCTATACCGTTCGCCGCGCTGATCGACTACTGGCTCGGCGACCTCGACGCCGCGCGCGAGGAAGACGTCGAGCGGCACTTGTTCGGCTGCGCCCATTGCTGCGCCACGCTCGAGCGCATCGCCGAGCTGGCCGACGGGATCCGGACATTGGTGCGCCAGGGCGCGGTCGCCGCAGTGGTCACGCCCGCCTTCGTCGAGGCGCTGGGCGCAGCCGGGCTGCGCCTGCGCGAGTATCGCGTCGCCTGCAACGGCAGCGTGCATTGCACCGTCGCCCCCGACGACGATCTGCTGATCTCGCGCTTGCAGGCGCCGCTGGCCGGCGTCGAGCGGCTCGATCTCGTCGTGATCGAAGGCGAGGGCGCCGCGCCGGAGCGCCTGGCCGACATCCCATTCTCCGCGGGCTCCGGCGAGGTCATCGTCGTGCCGCGCGTCGATCGCATCCGCGGACTTCGGGCGACGACCTCGAAGCTGCAGCTCGTGGCGGTCGAGCAGGGGCGCGATCGCGTGCTCGGTGAATACTTGTTCATCCACGCGCCCTGGCCGGGCGCGTGAACACGGTGCGCGGCGCCGCGGGCGGCTTGCGCGCTCAGTCCGCGTCGACGAAGGTCGCGCGAATGAGTGGCTTGGCGCCGGGCGGACCCCAGACGCGCAGCGCGAATTCGTCTCCTTCGGGCGGACAGCGCAGCTCGAAACCGAGGAACGGACAGCAGCGCCGTTCGAGCGCAATCAGGTCGCCGAGCTGCGCGAGCGTCGGCGCGGGACCGGCAATGCGCAGCGCATAGCCGTCCGCGGTCTCCGCATACCCGACCGTCGATGCCTTCAGCAGGTCGAGCAGCGCGCGTACGCGCCGCTGCTCGTGCGGTGCGAGCGTGTCGAACGCGTGGGCGAGGGCGGCTTCTTCGACGATCATCGTGGCGCTCGGCGATGCGAAGTGGCGAGGTGCGGCCATCGTCGGAGCGGCGCGCCGAAAACGCAAACGATACTTTCGAACGCATCGCATGCGCGCTTCGCATGCGTCGGCGTCCGTGGCGTCAGTCCGCGCTCGCGGACGCTTCGACCCGGCGCCAGGCGCGGTGCTCGTTCAGTTCGTCGAGCGTGTGCTCGACCGCGTCGGCTTCGCGCGCCAGAAAGCGCCCGACCGCGGCGTGCATCGACGGCTCGGCCAGCCAGTGTGCCGAGGCCGTGGCGACGGGGTCGAGCCCGCGCGCGAGCTTGTGCGCGCCCTGCGCGCCGCCTTCGAAAACCGCGAGCCCGCGTTCGATCGCGAACTCGATCATCTGGTAGTAGCAGCACTCGAAGTGCAGGCAGGACACGTGCTCGAGCGCGCCCCAGTGCCGGCCGTACAGCCGCGTCTCGTCGAAGAGGCCAAGCGCGGCGGCGATCGGCCGGCGTTCGCGGTGCGCGACGACGAGCACGAGCTGCTGCGGCAGCGCCGCGCCGAGCGCGTGAAAGAAGTCGCGGTTCAGATACGGCGCGGAGCCGTGCGCGGCGTAGGTCGCGCGATAGCAGCGGTGGAAGAAGTCCCAGTCGGCAGCGCCGATCGAATCGCCCGTGCGGCGCTCGAGCGTCACGCCGGCGCCGCCGACGTGCCGCCGCTCGGCGCGGATCTTCTTGCGTTTCGGTTGCGCGAGCGCGGAAAGAAATTCGTCGAAGTTCCCGTACCCCGCGTTGCGCCAGTGAAACTGCACGCCGCGCCGCGTCAGCATGCCGAGGTCGGCAAGTCGTGCGATCTGCGTCGCCGGCGGCGCGAACAGCACGTGCAGCGACGACAGCCCGCTCGCCCGCGCGTGCGCAAGCAGCGCCCGGGCGAGCGCCGCACGCGCGTCTTCGTCGGCGGCCAACAGCCGCGTTCCGGCCACCGGCGCAAACGGCACGGCCGCGACGAGTTTCGGGTAATAGGCGAACCCGCAGCGCGCGTGCGCATCGGCCCATGCCCAGTCGAACACGTATTCGCCAAAAGAGTGCGACTTGACGTACAGCGGGACCGCCGCCGCGAGCGCGCCGCCGCGCCACAGCGTCAGGTGCTGCGGCGTCCAGCCGGTGCGGCGACCCACGCAGCCGCTCGCTTCGAGCGCATGCAGGTACTCGTGGCGAACGAAGGGGTTGGCGTCGGCATCGCGCACGAGTAGCGCATTCCACGCGGCGCGGCCGATTGCGGCGATGTCGTCGTAGACCTGCGTGCGATAATCGCGCGACATTTGAAGCGGTGCGGTGAATGAGTTCGCTGGTCCGGGTTGCCGTCGCACAGATCAACTGCACCGTCGGCGATTTCGAAGCCAACAGCCGTCGCATCCTCGACATGGCGGCGCGCGCCGCGCAGGCCGGCGCGCAGGTGCTGCTGACGCCCGAGCTGGCGTTGAGCGGCTACCCGCCCGAGGACCTGCTGCTGCGGCGCGCATTCTACGAAGCGTCGGAGGCCGCGCTCAGCGCGCTCGCTGCGCAACTGCTGCAGTTTTCCGATCTGCGCGTGGTCGTCGGGCACCCGCTCGCGCGCGAGGGGCGGCGCTTCAACGCGGCATCGGTGCTGCTCGGCGGGGTCGTCGCCGGAACGTACTGCAAGCACGATCTGCCGAACTACGACGTCTTCGACGAGCAGCGCTATTTCACGCCCGACAACCGTCCGTTCGTGTTCGAGGCGGGCGGCATGCGGTTCGGACTGAACATCTGCGAGGACACCTGGTATCCGTACGCGCCCGAATGCGCGCGCGCGGCCGGCGCGCAGGTGCTGCTCGTGCTCAACGGCTCGCCGTTTCACCTCGGCAAGCAGGCGCTGCGGCTGACGACGATGCGCGAGAACGTCTCGCGCTTCGGTCTGCCGCTCGTCTACGCGAATCTGGTCGGCGGGCAGGACGAGCTGGTCTTCGACGGTGCCTCCTTCGTGCTCGACGCGAACGGGGCGCTCACGCAGATGGCGCCGCAGTTCGAAGAGCATCTGATGCTGGTCGACTTCGTCGACGGTGCGCCCAGGCCCGCCGACTGCGCCGAGCAGGGCTCGCTCGAGCAGCAGGCGTACCGTGCGCTCGTGCTCGGCGTGCGCGACTATCTCGGCAAGAACGGCTTTCCGGGCGCGCTGATCGGGCTGTCGGGCGGCATCGACTCGGCGCTGACGCTGGCGATCGCGGTCGACGCGCTCGGCGCGGAGCGCGTGCGCGCGGTGATGATGCCGTCGCAGTACACGCGCGAGATCTCGTGGCTCGATTCGCGCGCGATGGCGACCACGCTGGGCGTGCGCTACGACGAGATTCCGATCAAGCCCGTGTTCGACAGCTTTCTGGCGGCGCTCGCGAACGAGTTCCGCGGCCTGCCGTGGGACACGACCGAGGAGAACATCCAGGCGCGCATCCGCGGTACGCTGCTGATGGCGCTGTCGAACAAGTACGGCTCGATCGTGCTGACCACCGGCAACAAGAGCGAGATGGCCGTCGGTTACTGCACGCTGTACGGCGACATGGCCGGCGGCTTCGCGGTCATCAAGGACATCCGCAAGACGCTCGTCTACGCGCTCGCGCGTTATCGCAACTCGCTGTCGCCGGTGATTCCCGAGCGCGTGATCCATCGGGCGCCGAGCGCCGAGCTGCGCGCCGACCAGACCGACGAGGACTCGCTGCCGCCGTACGACGTGCTCGACGCGATCATCGAGCGCTACATGGAGCAGGGGCAGAGCGTCGAGGAAATCGTCGCCGCGGGGTTCGACCACGCGCAAGTGCGCAAAGTGGTGCGGCTGATCCGGCTCAACGAATACAAGCGCCGCCAGGCGCCGGTGGGCATTCGCGTCACGCACCGTGGATTCGGGCGCGACTGGCGCTACCCGATCACCAACCGGTTCCGCGAGGAGTCCGCAAGTTAGAATCCAGCCGAACCCGATCGAGGCCAGCCAATGAAACAGATCACCGCCATCATCAAACCTTTCAAGCTCGACGAAGTGCGCGAGGCGCTCGCGGAAGTGGGCGTCAGCGGGCTGACCGTCACCGACGTCAAGGGTTTCGGTCGCCAGAAGGGACACACGGAGCTTTATCGCGGCGCCGAGTACGTCGTCGACTTCCTGCCCAAGGTCAAGGTCGAGGCGGTCGTCGCCGACGCGCTCGTCGAGCGCGCGATCGAGGCGATCACGCGCGCGGCGCGTACCGGCAAGATCGGCGACGGCAAGATCTTCGTGCGACCGGTCGAGCAGGTGATCCGCATCCGCACCGGCGAAACCGGCGAAGCGGCGGTCTGACGATCCGCCACCTGGCGGATTGACCGCGCCCGTTGGCAGGCGCGCCGTTCGCCGCGGAGGGCACGGAGAGACTTCCGGTCGTTTTCCCGGTGCGCTCGACGTTCCCGGCGGTCAACATCACGGCCTTCGCAGGCTGAACCGTCGTCCACCGAGGACACCGAAAGAGACATCCGTCGTCCTCGGCGTCGAACGACCGGGCTTTGCCTACTTGATCGTCCAGTTCGCGCGCCAGGCGATCAGGCGGATCGCGACGATCAGCGCGCCCGAGGTCCACGTTGCGAGCGGCTCGGGTGCACCGAAATGGATCATCAGCAGGTAGAACCAGCAGCCGATGAAAGCGGCGAGCGCGTAAGGCTTGCCGTCGCGCAACACCATCGGCACTTCGTTCAGGATCACGTCGCGCAGGATGCCGCCGGCCACGCCGGTGATCACACCCATCATCGCGGCGACGATCCACGGCAGGTGAAACGCGGTGGCGACCGACACACCGGCGATCGAGAAGAAGCCAAGCCCGATCGCGTCGGCCACGACGAACGCGGTCGGCGCGATCACGCGCTGGGCGAACTTCATGATCGGTGCGGCGATCAGCGTCAGCACGAGGATCAGGATCACGTACTCGACGTGCTGGACCCAGAAGAACGGGCGGCGATCGAGCAGCAGGTCGCGCAGGGTGCCGCCACCGAAAGCCGTCACGAAGGCGACGGTGAACACGCCCACCGAATCCATCCGCTTGCTGCGCGCCTCGGCGAATCCGGAGAACGCGCAGGCGAGCACGGCGATGAACTCGATCGCGGGAACGAGTACGGTCTGAGGTTGCACGTCACGTCCTCGACGTCGGCGCGGCCGATGACGGACGCAGCAGGACCACGAGCGCGCCGCTGCCACCCTCGGCCGCGCGTGCCTGGCAGAAGGCGATCACCTCGTCGCGCTGCACGAGCCACGCGCGCACCTTGCCCTTGAGCACCGGCTGACGGTCCTTCGACCCGAGCCCCTTGCCGTGAACGATTCGCACGCAGCGCCAGCCGCGCTTGAGCGCATCCTTGAGAAACGCCGCGAGTTCCGCGCGCGCCTGCTCGACGCGGTGGCCGTGCAGGTCCAGCTCCGACTGGATCACCCATTCGCCGCGCCGCAGCCTGCGCAGCACGTCGGGGCCGATGCCCGGTCGTCGATAAGACAGCGTCTCGTCGGTGTCGAGCAGCGATTCGAGGTCGATCTCGTCGGAGACCGACTGCGCGAGCACGAGCCGCTCGTCGAGCTGGCGCTGCTTCGGGTGCGGCGGATGCGGCGGCAGGGCGTGATGCCTGCGGCCATGCGGCGCGAGCGGCTTGACGCCGCCGAGCGCTTCGACGGCCGCCTTGAATTCTTCCGCGACGGCCGCTTCGCGCAGGAGCCGCTGCGCCTGCTCGCGGCGACGGCGCGCCTCGTCCTGCGCGCGCCGTGCGAGTTCGTCGCGCACGCGCGCGAGTTCCGCCAGGCCCTTGATCCGGTGGGCCATCGGAGCCCCGCGGACATCAGGCGGCGACTTCGGCCCGGTCCGCGGTCGGCGCGGGCGAGGTTTCCTGCGCTTCGAGCCAGCGCTGCGCGTCGAGCGCGGCCATGCAGCCGGTCCCTGCCGACGTGACGGCCTGGCGATAGACGTGGTCCTGCACGTCGCCCGCGGCAAAGACGCCGGGCACGCTGGTCATCGTCGCCATGCCCTGCGAACCGCCCTTGGTGACGATGTAGCCGTTGGCCATCTCGAGCTGGCCCTTGAAGATGTCGGTGTTCGGCTGATGGCCGATCGCGATGAAGCAGCCCTGCAGCGACAGTTCGCTCTTCTCGCCGGTCTTGTTGTTGCGGATGCGCACGCCGGTGACGCCCTTGTCGTCGCCGAGCACCTCGTCGAGCTCGTGCCACAGGTGCAGGACGATCCTGCCTTCTTTCACCTTCGCCATCAGCTTGTCGACCATGATCGGCTCGGCGCGGAACTTGTCGCGCCGATGGATCAGGTGCACCTTGGACGCGATGTTGGCGAGGTACAGCGCCTCCTCGACCGCGGTGTTGCCGCCGCCGACGACGCACACGTCCTGGTTGCGGTAGAAAAAACCGTCGCAGGTGGCGCAAGCCGACACGCCCTTTCCCATGAACGCCTGTTCGCTCGGCAGGCCGAGGTACTTGGCCGAGGCACCGGTCGCGACGATCAGCGCATCGCAGGTGTAGATACCGGCGTCGCCGGTCAGCTTGAACGGGCGCTCGCTCAGATCGACCGTGTGGATGTGGTCGAACACGATCTCGGTGTCGAAGCGCTCGGCGTGACGCTGGAAACGCGCCATCAGCTCGGGCCCCTGTACACCGTCGGCGTCGGCGGGCCAGTTGTCGACATCGGTCGTGGTCATCAACTGACCGCCCTGCGCGAGCCCGGTGATCAGCATCGGCTTGAGGTTGGCGCGGGCCGCGTAGATCGCGGCCGTGTAGCCCGCAGGTCCCGATCCGAGGATCAGCACGCGCGCGTGTTTGTCGTTTGTCATGGGATTCCCCTGTGCGAGATGCACTGGCGGCACTGCGCGCGATTATAGGTGGCGGTGCTTGACGCAACGCCCGAGTCCGTTGGGACGAGCGGATGAATGTCGGATTGCGGATTGCGGGTTGCGCGAGGATCGAGGATCGCACCCGATCGGCGGCCGACGTCCGACGACTCCCGATCGCGATCACATCTGACGGAACAGATGCGTGTAGCTGTCGGAGACGAGCAGCGTGTCGTCGCGCTTTTTGAGCTTGACCAGCATGCGGCCGCGGAAGTCGCGCGTGACGCCGGCGATCGCGTGGGCGTTGACGAGAGTGGATCGGTGGATCTGCCAGAACTGCTGCGGATCGAGTTCCTCGACGAGCTCCTTCAGCGGCTTGCGGATCAGCGCCTCGCCGTCGCCGGTGACCACGCGCGTGTACTTGTTGTCCGCCTGGAAATAGACGATCTCGTCGACCGTGATCAACTTCAGGTTCTGCCCGACCGACGCGTTGATCCAGCGCAGGAAGGTCCTGTGCGGCGCGCCGTTGCCGACGCGAGCGAGCACCGCGTCGATGCGCGCCGGCGGCGCGGCGATCCGCTGCTTCAGGCGGCTCACCGTCGTGAACAGGCGCGCCGCGGAGATCGGCTTCAGCACGTAGTCGACCGCGCCCTGCTCGAAGGCGGCGACGGCGTATTCGTCGTAGGCGGTGACGAAAACCACGTGGCAGCGGCCGCTCGCCTGGCGCGCGACCTCCAGCCCCGTCGCGCCGGGCATCTGGATGTCGAGGAACAGCGCGTCGGGCCGGTGCTGGTCGAGCAGGCGCAGCGCCTGCACGCCGTCGGCCGCTTCGGCGACGATCGCCAGCTCGGGCCAGAGCTGCGCGAGCTGCTCGACGAGCTGTTGGCGCAGCGTGGCCTCGTCTTCAGCGACGAGCGCGGTCGGTGCACTCATGCGGAGTGTGCAACTTGAACGTCGTGACCCCGGTCGGATCCTCGGTGCAGTCGAGCCGCGCGCGGCCGCCGTACAACCCGGCGAGTCGCTCGCGCACGCGCGCGAGGTCCGAAGTGTCGCGGCACACACCGGGCGCCGCGATGCGCAGCTCGGCGATCAGTTCGTCGCCCTCGCGCCGTGCCGCCAGCTCGATCCGCTGCGGCGGTGCGCCGCTTTCGCCGCGCATCGCCCGCTGCACCAGCGGCAGCAACAGCATCGGATGGAAGCGCGCGCCCGCGCAGTCCGCCGCGACCGTCACCTGCGTCTGCGGCAGTCCGCCGTGCCGAGCGGTGACCACCGACAGGTACGCGGCGACGAGTTCCGCTTCGGCCTGCATCGTCGAGCCGGCTTCGCGCAGCCGCGGCAGCGCCACGCGCAGATAGGTGATCAGCCGGTCGAGGATCTTCGCACCTGCGGCCGGGTCGCGCCGGTACAGCGCTTCGATGTCGACCAGGCTGTCGAACAGGAACTGCGGCTCGACCTGCGCCTGCATCGCGGCGAGCCGGGACTCGAGCAGCCGGCGCGACAGTTGCGCCTGTTCGGCGCGCGCGCGCACGACATCGGCCGCGCGCGAGCGCTGCGCGCGGTAGAACTCGGCCACTGCATAGACGAGCCCGCCGAAGACGACGCCGTCGAGCCAGCCCATCAACACCAGCGTGCCGAAAGGCGGCAACGGCTTGCCCTTCTCGGCGAGCATCGCGCCGAGCGCGTCGGGCAGATCGAACACACGCAGGACCGCGGGCGCCAGCAGCGCCTGGATCAGCGACGCGACGACGAGTGCCGCCGCCATGCGCAGCGGCCGCGGGTAACTGCGATCGTCGATGCGGTCGGCCACCGCCCAGCCGAGCAGCAGCACCAGGCCCATCAGCAGCACCAGCAGCAGATGCGTCGCCATCAGCGCGCCCTGGCCGGTGCGCGCGACCATCTCCGCCTGCGAAACCGTGCCGGCCAGGCTGGCGAGCAGCGCCGCCGCCAGCGCAAATGCCCAGTGACGCCAGGTCAGCGCGCGCCACGCACGCCACGCGAACTGCAGTCCCGCCCACGGTCCGCTGGCGTGCAGGCGTTCGACGATCGCATTCATCGCGCTTCTTCCTCGGCCCGCGCCAGCGGCAGTTGCAGCCTTGCAATCACGCCGCGCGGCGTGTTGGCGACGAGCTCGAGCGACGCGCACTCGCCGTAGAGCGTGGCCAGTCGCTGGCGCGTGTTGGCCAGCCCCACGCCGGCGCCGGCGCTCGAGCGAAAGCCGGCGCCGGTGTCGCCGACCTCGACCACGAGCGTGCCGCCTGCCGCGCGCGCGCGCACGTCGATGCGCCCGCCCTCGGGCAGCGGCGACAGGCCGTGCTTGATCGCATTCTCGACGAGCGTGGGCAGCACCATCGGCGGCAGGCCGGCGTCGAGCGCGTCCGGGTCCGCTTCGACGCTGAACGCGAGCCGGTCGCCCATCCTGAACTGCAGGATCGTCAGGTACGAGCGCACCAGATCGAGCTCGCGACGCACGCTCGAGCCGGACTGCCGCATCGACGGCAGCGCGGCGCGCAGATACCGGATCAGGTGGCCGAGCATCGTGCGTCCGCTGCCCGGCGAGGTTTCGTACAACCGCTTGACGTTGGCGAGCGTGTTGAACAGGAAGTGCGGCTCGATCTGCGCCTGCAGCGCCGACAAACGCGCCTGCATCATCTGCGCGGCGAGCGCGTCGTTCTCGCGCGCGGCATCGGCCAGCAGGTCGCGCGCCTCGCGCTCGCGCCGGTCGAGGTGGAACAGCGCGTAGCCGATGCTACCGACGACGGTCCACTGCGTGACGATCGCCGCGGTCCGCCACGGCTGCTCGAGCAGGCTGGCGAGCGGCGAGCCGAACACGTATACGCGCAGCGCGTACGCAGCCGCCGCGACGACCGCGATCAACAGCACCGCGAGCGCGATCACGAGCCAACGGTGCGACAGCGCAAGCCGCGGCAGCGCGGCCTGCGCCAGCGCGATCGCCGCCAGCGCCGAGATCCCGCTGATCAGCGTCTGCCGCAGCGCGCGTGCAACCGTAAAGAACCACTGCTCGACCGGCTCGACGTGCAGAAAACTGAGCCACACGATCAGGACGAGCGCGAGGCAGAAGTAGAAGACCGCGGCGATCGAGCGCAGGTTGAAGACCGCGAAATAGTCCTCGGCGAAGCGCGTGCGCGGCCGCGCGGGCAAGGCGCCGGCGTCTGCGGCCATCGGTGCGGTCAGGGCGGCCATGGTGTCGATCGGACCGATTCTGTGCGCCGGCGCCGGGGCCTGCAAGCGGGCGCGACGAAGCGCCCGTCGGACGGCGCGGAGCCGTTTTCGGCGCGACGAACGCCGGATGCCGTACGGCCGATCGCCGAGGAGACACGACCCCGCACCTATAATCCGCGCGATGACGACGAGAGCCGAAACCGGCGGCGATTCCGGCGCGCGCACGTCGCCGCGCGGCCGGCCCACGAGCGAACCCGCGCAGACTTCGCCGCGCGTGGCGCGGCTCGTTGCCGAAGCGACCTGGATCGTCGGGGCGGTGGCGGTGATCTCGCTGGCGGCGATCCTCGCGACCTACGATCGCGCCGACCCGGGCTTCTCGCATGCGGCCACCGGCGCAACGGTACACAACGTCGGCGGCCGCGTCGGCGCCTGGCTCGCCGACGTGTTTCTGCTCGTCTTCGGTTTTTCGGCGTGGCTGCTCGTCGCCGCCGGATTCGCATGGGTGGTGCGCGGCTTTCGCCGGTTGCACGCGCCGTATGCGAACCGGGGCCTGCCGGACTGGCTGCAGGCGATCGGCCTGGTGCTGCTGATGCTCGGTGCCGCCGGCATCGAACACCTGCGGCTGCACTCCGTGTCGCGTTGGCTCCCCGACGATCGCGGCAGCGTGCTCGGCCGCTACGTCAGCGAGCTGCTGGCGAGCGGGCTGGGCTTCACCGGCGCGACCGTCGCGCTGCTGGTCGCGGCGCTGATCGGCGCGAGCCTGTTCTTCGACTTTTCGTGGCTTGCGGTGGCCGAGCGCGTCGGCGGCTTCTTAGAGCGGCTCGTCGAGCGCGTGCGCGCCGCGCGCGAAGCCAAAGAGGACCGCGCGATCGGCGAAGTCGCCGCGCGCAGCCGCGAGGCCGCGCTCACGCAGGAACGCGACCGTATCGAAGATGCGCCGCCCGTGCACATCGAGCGGCCGCCGGCGCGCGTCAAGCCGTCCGAGCGCAAGCAGAGGGAAAGACAGGTGCCGCTGTTCGCGGAACTCGCGGACGGCAAGCTGCCCGCGCTCGATCTGCTCGACGAGCCGCCGGCCGGTGTGGAGACGATCTCGACCGAGACGTTGGAGTTCACGTCGCGGCTGATCGAAAAGAAGCTCAAGGACTTCGGTGTGGAAGCCGCGGTCGTCGCGGCGTACCCGGGCCCCGTGATCACGCGCTACGAGATCGAGCCCGCAGTCGGCGTCAAAGGCAGCCAGATCGTCAACCTGGCGAAGGATCTGGCGCGCGCGCTGTCGCTGGTGTCGATCCGCGTGGTCGAGACGATCCCCGGCAAGAACCTGATGGGGCTGGAGCTGCCGAACCCGAAGCGGCAGGTGGTCAAGCTCTCGGAGATCCTCGGCTCGAGTGTCTACAACGACAGCCATTCGCCGGTGACCCTCGGGCTCGGCAAGGACATCGGCGGCAAGCCGGTCGTGGTGGATCTGGCGCGAATGCCGCACCTGCTGGTCGCGGGCACCACCGGCTCCGGCAAGTCGGTCGGCATCAACGCGATGATCCTGTCGATCCTGTACAAGGCCGACCCGTCGGAAGTGCGGCTGATCCTGGTCGACCCGAAGATGCTCGAGCTGTCGGTCTACGAGGGCATCCCGCATTTGCTGGCGCCGGTCGTCACGGATATGCGCGAAGCCGGGCACGCGCTGCAGTGGTGCGTGCGCGAGATGGATCGCCGGTACCGGCTGATGAGCAAGCTCGGCGTGCGCAACCTGTCGACCTACAACGCGAAGATCGCCGAGGCGGCTGCCCGCGGCGAGCCGATCGGCAACCCGTTCTCGCTGACACCCGAGACACCCGAACCGCTGGAGCCGCTGCCGATCATCGTCGTCGTCATCGACGAACTGGCCGACCTGATGATGGTCACGGGCAAGAAGGTCGAGGAGCTGATCGCGCGCATCGCACAGAAGGCGCGCGCTTCGGGCATGCACCTGATCCTCGCCACGCAACGCCCGAGTGTCGACGTGATCACCGGGCTGATCAAGGCGAACATCCCTGCGCGCATCAGCTTCCAGGTGTCGAGCCGCGTGGACTCGCGCACGATCCTCGACCAGATGGGCGCGGAGACCCTGCTCGGCCAGGGTGACATGCTGTATCTGGCCGCCGGCACGGGGCTGCCGACGCGCGTGCACGGCGCCTTCGTCAGCGACGCCGAGGTGCATCGCGTCGTCGAGTTCCTGAAGAGCCGCGGCGCCCCGCAGTACGTCGAGGGCGTGCTCGATGCGCCGGAGCCGGAAGCCGCCGGCGCCGGCGGCAGCGGTCAGCCGTCGGGCGAGTCCGATCCGTTGTACGACCAGGCGGTCGAAGTCGTCATCAAGAACAAGCGCGCGTCGATCTCGCTGGTGCAGCGGCACCTGCGCATCGGCTACAACCGCGCCGCACGCCTGCTCGAACACATGGAGAAGGCCGGACTCGTTTCCCCGATGCAACCGAACGGCAATCGCGAGATCCTGGTGCCGAGCCGGCAGACGTGATGGTGAGGTCGGTGTTCGCGCCACAACGCCGCCGCGACTCTTCCGTTCGCCCTGAGCTTGTCGAAGGGCGAGCGGACGTTGCCGACGGAGGCAAGTCTCGCGGGCGTTCGTGGTGCGTCGGCTTCGGCGCGAGCGGGTTGGTTCGTTCGTGTCGCGCAGTCGGGCTCGGCGCCGCGCTGGCTGTCACGACCTTCGCTGCCCACGCCGGCGCAGTCGACCAGCTCCGCAGCTTCTTGTCGCAGACCAAGACCGCGCGCGGCGAATTCACGCAGCGCGTGACGAGCCGTGCGGGCGCCGCCGCGCAGAACTCTACCGGACAATTCGTGTTCCAGCGGCCGGGCAAGTTTCGCTGGATCTACGACAAGCCGTACGAGCAGATCATCGTCGCCGACGGCGAAAGGCTGTTCCTGTACGACAAGGACCTGAACCAGGTCACGGTCAAGAAGCTCGCCGGCGCGATTCCCGCCAGCCCCGCGTCGATCCTGTTCGGCTCGAACGAATTCGACAAGGAATTCGAAGTCGCAGACGCCGGCACCCGCGGCGGCCTCGAATGGATCGTCGCCAAGCCGCGCGCCAAGGACTCGCCGTTCGAGCGCATCGAGATCGGCTTCCGCGACGGGCTGCCCGGCGCGATGCAACTGACCGACGGTTTCGGCCAGGTTTCGCTGCTGCGCTTCGCCAAAGTCGAGCGCAACCCGAAGATCGACGCGGAACAGTTCCGCTTCACGCCGCCGGCGGGCGCGGACGTGCTGGAAGACAAGTAGGCGCGGACGGGGCCTACAACCGCAGGTAGGCGTATCCCTCGCGCGTCTGCAGCCGGCTGATCTCGGCGATTCCGGACGGCACGAGCACCGCCTCTGGAATCACCGCCGCCGTGTCGATCTGCCGCCGCGTCAGCGTGTTGGTGCAGACGCGGAACTCCACACCGCGCGCGCGGAAGTCGCGCACGATCTCCGCGTACGGACGGCCGTTCTCGTCGCGCGCGCCGCGCAGCAGGAACTCGACGCCGGCATTGTGCGCGACGACCACGGCGTGCACGCCGGGTGATGCGTCCAGATGGTTTTTCAGCGTGCGCAGGTTCGCCGCAAGGTTCTCCGCCGTGGCGATGTGGAAGACCACGCGCGCCCCATCGTTCTCGGGCGCGTGCGCTCGCCACGGCTGCGCCAGGAGCAGCCCGGCGACGAGCACCAAGGCGGCGATCCCCGGTGCAGCCAGCAGCCAGTGCCGCCTGCGCTCGACGGCCGATGCGGGCGCGTCGCCGCCGGCGAGGTCGCGCAGGATGCGCGCCCGCAGTGGTGGCGGCGCACGCTCGGGCTCGCACGCGCGCGCCAGCGCCGCGCGCAGCGCGGTCACGCCCGCGAACGAAGCGCGGCAGCGCGCGCACGCCTGCAGATGCTCCTCGACCGCGAGCGCGGTCTGCAGCTGAAGCTCGGCGTCGGCGTAGGCGTGCAGCAGGCGGCCGGCGTCTTCGCAGTTCATGTTCCGGTTCCCTCGCGCCTGACGCGCTGGTGGATGGCGCCCTGCAGCAGGCGCCGCGCGCGCGCCAGCCGCGACATCACGGTGCCGATCGGAACGCCGACGATGTCGGCGATCTCGCGGTACGAGCATCCGTGTAGCTCGCGCAGCACGATCACTTCGCGGAAATCGCGCGGCAGCTTGGCCACACAGTCGCGCACGAGCTCGCGCTCGGCGCGCTCGATCGCCGCCGCCTCCGGATTGACCGGCAGCACCACCACCGCGCCCGCGGCGACCGCATCATGGCGCTCCTCGTCGAAAACCTCGGCGCCGGTGAATTGCTCGCGTTCCATCAGCTCCAGACAGGCATTGCGGACGATCCTGAGCAGCCACGGCCGGCCGTCCTCGCCGCGCAGCGACCCGAAAAAGCGCAGCGCCCGCAAGTAGGCCTCCTGCACGGCGTCGTTCGCCAGCTCGTCGTTCCGGGTCATCCAGCGGGCCAGGCCATAGGCCGCGTCCAGATGCGGCAGCATCAGGCGTTCGAATCGCTCCCGCTCCTCGCGTGGCAGCACGGCCGCTCCCCTGCACAGAGTCCCCTGCGGCGCAGTTTATTCCCGGGTGGGAATAAATCGCGGGCGCCGGCGATCTTGCAGCCTGGACGGCCGCCGATCGAGCCGCGCCGGCCCGGCCGCGGGCCGGCGGTTGCGCGACGGCCGCAGTTCGCGACCGCAACTACATGGAGGGGACAGATGAAGCGAAGCAATTTCCTGCGAATCGCGGCGGCGTTGCCGCTGCTGGGTCTGGCGCTGACCGCGCACGCGGGCTCAGGGGACATGGTTGGCCCGGACAAGGTCGTCTATCACATCAACAACACCGAAGCGCAGGCGATGAACGCGCTGCGCAACATCCGCAATCACCTCGAGGTCAACCCGAAGGCGAAGATCGTCGTCGTCACGCACGCGCGCGGCGTGGACTTCCTGATGAACGACGCCAAGGACAAGAACGGCAACCCTTACAACATCATCGTCGAGCAACTGAAGCAGAGGGGCGTGCAGTTCGACGTCTGCCAGATCACGCTGCGCAACCGCAAGCTCACGCGCGAGCAATTCATCCCCGAGGCGACCTTCGTGCCCTCGGGCGTGGCCGAGATCACGCGGCTGCAGCAGCGCGAGGGGTACGCGTACCTGCGGCCGTAGGGGCATTCGAGCGCAAGCCTGCGGTGGTACGGTCAAACTTGCAGGCGCGTTCGGCTGCCGCGGGGCGAAGTCCCCGACCCGTGCGGCCGGCGGGCGATCACCGGCGGCCGAGCGGCTTCTCCATCAGGGAGCGCTCGAACACCACGTCGTGGCGCGGAGCCTGTTCGATCTCGACGACGGTCCAGCCATGCTTCTCGAAGAAAGGCTTCGACAGCCGGCTCGCGGCGGCGCGCAGCGTCGCCGTGCCGAGTCGCTGTGCCTGCGCTTCGAGCGTGTCGTAGATGACCTGCGCGACACCGCGACGCGCGTGCGTCGGCGCGACGTAGAGGAAGCTGACGTAGTCGGCCGGTTCAACTGGCCGAAGCCGATCGGCGTTTCGCCGTCGAACGCGACGAGTGTCGTGCCCTGCGCGAGCGGCGCGCGGAACGCTTCGAGGTCTTCCGGACAGCGCGCCCACGCCTCGACGTGCGCCGGCGAATACGCCTGCGCACCGAGCACGCGCACCGACGCGCGGAACAGCGCCGCCTGCGCTTCGGCGTCGTCGGGACGGTACGCACGCAGCGGCCAGTTCACGGCCGCCCGCCCGGCGCGCGCGGCAGCTCGGGCTCGAAGAAGACCCAGCGCGCCTGCGGCCAGGTCGTCTGGATCGCGTGCTCGACGCGGTTGATCGCGGCGACCAGCGCCTCGGCCGACGGCTGCGGCGCCATCTGCGCCTGCACGGCGATCACGAGCTGCTCGCCCCACTGCAGCGTGATCAGGTTGACGATCCTGCCGACCTCGGGCTGCGACTCGACGAAGCGGCGGATTGCGGCGCGCTGCGCGGGCTCGGCCGATTCGCCGACGATCATGCTCTTGACCTCGAGCATGATCGCGACGGCGACCACGATCAGCAGCGCGCCGACGGCGATCGAACCCAGCGCGTCGAACAGCGGATGGCCGGTCGCCATCGCGGCGAGCACCGCGACGAAGGCGAGCACCAGGCCACCGAGCGCGGCGATGTCCTCGCCGGCGACGACCATCAGCTCCGACTGGCGCGTCTCGCGGAACCAGCGCCAGAAGCTGCGCCGCCCCTGCACCTTGCGGATCTCGCGAAGCGCGCCCCACAGCGAGATCGCTTCGAGCACGATCGCCACCCCGAGCACGGCGAGCGCGACGGCCGGGTTGTTCAGCGGCTCGGCGGCGTGGAAGCGGTGCCAGCCTTCGTACACGGAGAACAGCCCGCCGACGAAGAACAGCAGCAGCGCGACCATCATCGAGTAGAAGTAGGTCACGCGCTGGTAGCCGAGCGGGTGCTCGGCGGTCACGGGCTTGCGCGCGCGCTTCAGCCCGATCAGCAGCAGGAGCTGGTTGGCGCAGTCGGCGACCGAGTGGATCGCCTCGGCGAGCATCGCGCCCGAGCCGGTGTACGCGGCGGCGGCGAACTTGGTGATCGCGATGCCGGTGTTGGCACCGAGCGCGAAGAAGATCGCGCGCGTTGAGCTGGCGGCCATGGTTCGCGGCGCGGCTACTTGTGCGGGCCGGCGGGCGCCTTCGCAGGATCGATTCCGGGCGCGACGATCGCGAGGAGCTCGACCTCGAACTGCAGCACCGCGTTCGGCGGGATCACACCGCCGGCGCCGCGTTCGCCGTAAGCGATCGCGGGCGGGCAGGTGAGCTTGACCTTCGTGCTGACCTTCATCCGCTGCACGCCCTCGGTCCAGCACTTGATCACGCGGTTCAGCGGGAACTCGGTCGGCTCGCCGCGCTTGTAGCTGCTGTCGAACTCGCGGCCGTCGGAAAACGTGCCGCGGTAGTGCACGCGCACGCGGTCGGTCGCGTTCGGTTGCGCACCGTGGCCTTCCTTCAGCACGCGATAGACGAGCCCGCTGTCGGTCCGCACCGCGCCGGGCTCCCTGGCCGCGCGTTCGAGCGCATCGTCCTGCGCCAGTGCGACGCCGCACGCCAGCCAGACTGCGGCGGCGATGCTTGTGTGCTTTTTGTTCGTCGCCATCTTCGGGTCCTGCCGTGGATCGAGGGGCGGATGCTAGCCTGACGGCGCGTGCGCGAGCCAATCGGCGCGACGCCGTCTCTCCGAACACGGGGAGAGGGCAGGGGTGAGGGGTTTTCTCCCTGTGGTCACGGCCCCTCACCCCAACCCTCTTCCCGACACGCGGGGAGAGGGAGCAAACGCCCGCGCCGAGCCCTTTGGCGCCATCGAACATGACCGACCTCTTCGCCGACGAACTGCCTGCGCCGCGGCCCGCGACCAAGGCGCTCGCGGCGGCGCCGCTCGCGGAGCGCATGCGGCCGCGTACGCTCGACGAGGTGATGGGGCAGGCGCATCTGCTCGGGCCGGGCAAGCCGCTGCGCGTGGCCTTCGAGTCGAAGCGGCTGCACTCGATGATCTTCTGGGGTCCGCCGGGCGTGGGCAAGACGACGCTGGCGCGGCTGATGGCCGATGCGTTCGGGCTCGAGTTCATCGCCATCTCGGCGGTGCTCGGCGGCGTCAAGGACATCCGCGACGCGGTCGAGCGCGCGCAGGCGACGCTCGCGCGAACGGGGCAGCCGACGGTCGTCTTCGTCGACGAAGTGCACCGCTTCAACAAGGCGCAGCAGGACGCGTTCCTGCCGCACGTTGAGTCGGGGCTGTTCGTGTTCGTCGGCGCGACGACCGAGAACCCGAGCTTCGAGGTCGTGGGGGCTCTGCTGTCGCGCTCGGCCGTCTACGTGCTGGAGCCGCTCGGCGAGGGCGACCTGCGGCAGCTCGTCGCGCGCGCCTGCGAACGCGAGCTGGGCGGGCTTGCTGTCGACGAAGCCGCGCAGCGCATGCTGATCGATCTGGCCGACGGCGATGCGCGCCGGCTGCTCAATGCACTCGAAGTGGCCGCGCGCGCGGCGGCCGACCGCGGGCACGCCGGCATCGACGCGGACTTCCTGCGCAGCGTGCTGCCGAGCACGCTGCGGCGCTTCGACAAGGGCGGGGAGAATTTCTACGACCAGATCTCGGCGCTGCACAAGGCCGTGCGCGGCTCGGATCCGGACGCCGCCCTGTACTGGCTCGCGCGCATGTTGGATGGCGGCACCGACCCGCGTTACGTCGCGCGCCGCGCGATCCGCATGGCGACCGAAGACATCGGCCTGGCCGATCCGCGGGCGCTGCGGCTCGCGCTCGACGCGGCCGAAACCTACGAGCGTCTCGGCTCGCCAGAAGGCGAATTGGCGCTCGCGCAGGCGATCGTCTACATGGCGGTCGCACCGAAGTCGAACGCCGTGTATCGCGCGTTCGACGCGGTGACCGCATTCGTCAAGGAAGACGGCACGCGCCCGGTGCCGATGCACCTGCGCAACGCGCCAACGCGGCTGATGAAGGACCTCGGCTACGGCAAGGACTACCGCTACGCGCACGACGAGGAAGAGGGCTACGCGGCCGGCGAGACCTACCTGCCCGACGGCATGCCGCGGCGGACCTGGTACGAGCCGACTGACCGCGGCCTGGAGCAGCGCATCGCCGAGCGGCTCGCGCAACTGCGCGCGCTCGATCGCAAGCGCGGAGGGCGGGACGAGGGCGGCACGTAGAATCCGCCCTTTCGAGTTTTACGAGTTGCCATGATCGACATCGCATTGCTGCGCAAGGACATCGAGTCCGTCGCCGCCCGCCTGCGCACGCGCCCCTACGAGTTCCCGGTCGAGCGCTTCAACGCGCTCGAAGCCGAGCGCAAGTCCGTACAGGTGAAGACCGAGGAGCTGCAGGCCAAGCGCAATGTGCTGTCGAAGCAGATCGGCCAGCTCAAGAGCAAGGGCGAGGATGCGTCGGCGGTGATGGCCGAGGTCGCGGCGATTCCGGACCAGGTGAAGGCGCTCGAAGCGACCCTCGCCGACGTGCAGACGCGCGTGCAGGCGCTGCTGCTCGACGTGCCCAACCTGCCGCATCCGTCCGTTCCCGCCGGCAAGTCGAGCGACGACAACGTCGAGGTGCGCCGCTGGGGCGAGCCGCGCAAGTTCGACTTCGCGCCGAAAGATCACGTCGACGTCGGCGCACCGCTGGGGCTGGACTTCGAGACGGCGGCGAAGCTGTCGGGCGCGCGCTTCGCTTTCATGCGCGGCCAGGTGGCTCGGCTGCATCGCGCGCTCGCGCAGTTCATGCTCGACGTGCAGACGCGCGAGCATGGCTACACCGAGTGCTATACCCCGTACATCGTCAACGCCGAGACGCTGACCGGCACGGGACAACTGCCGAAGTTCGAGCAGGATCTGTTCGCGGCGAAGAAGGGCGGGCAGGAAGGCGCGGGCGAGGTGCTGTATCTGATCCCGACCTCGGAAGTTTCGCTGACCAACGTCGTGCGCGACGAGATCCTCAGAGAAGCCGAACTGCCGATCAAGCTCACCGCGCATACGCCGTGTTTCCGCTCGGAGGCGGGCAGCTACGGCAAGGACACGCGCGGGATGATCCGCCAGCATCAGTTCGACAAGGTCGAGATGGTGCAGATCACGCATCCCGAGAGGTCGTACGAGGCGCTCGAGGAGATGGTCTGCCACGCCGAGGCGATCCTTCGAAAGCTTGGGCTGCCGTACCGCGTGATGCTGCTGTGTACCGGCGACATGGGTTTCGGCGCGGCCAAGACCTACGACCTCGAGGTGTGGCTGCCGGGGCAGAACACGTATCGCGAGATCTCGTCGGTCTCCAACTGCGAAGCCTTCCAGGCCCGGCGCATGCAGGCGCGCTTTCGCAACGCGCAGGGCAAGACCGAGCTGGTACACACGCTGAATGGCTCGGGACTGGCGGTCGGCCGAACGCTGGTGGCGGTGCTCGAGAACTATCAACGCAGCGACGGGTCGGTCGACGTGCCCGAGGTGCTGCGCCCGTACATGGGCGGCGTCGATCGCCTGACGCCCTGAGATACAATGCGCGCCCTCGCGAAGCCGACCGCGTGAGTCGCAGCTTCAGGAAGGGTGGCAGAGTGGTCGACAATCGGCCAACGGCCGATTGCGGCGCAGGCTAATGCTCGCGCAGCGAGCGTTACGCCGGAGCCAATGCGCAGAACGTCGAAGGAGCTAAGCGGCGTCGAAGCTGAGATTCAGGAAGGGTGGCAGAGTGGTCGAATGCGCCGGATTCGAAATCCGGTGTACCGATGCTTCGGTACCGTGGGTTCGAATCCCACCCCTTCCGCCAGAACAAAGGGCCCCTCGCGGGCCCTTTGGTTTTGGCGGATGCGGGTGGGTGAGAAGCCACGCGGGTTCGACGAGCGACATGCCGGCGGCATGTCGCGAAGGACGCCGCGCCAAGCGCGGCGGTCCCGGAGCGAAGCGCAGGGACGAGCGGATCGCCGCAAGGCGAGACGCGAGCAATCCCACCCCTTCCGCCAGAACAAAGGGCCCCTTGCGGGCCCTTTCGTTTCGGCGGAGGCGGGTGGGTGAGAAGCCACGCGGGTTCGACGAGCGACATGCCGGTGGCATGTCGCGAAGGACGCCGCGCCAGGCGCGGCGGTCCCGGAGTGAAGCGCGGGGACGAGCGGATCGCCGCAAGGCGAGACGCGAGCGACTCGGACACACTGCGACACGCGGGCCACGGGTTTGATCGTGACGCGACGACAGTCTCGCGCGCGAAGGTGTCTCGAGGGACCGCTGCGCGACCGTGGGTCGCCCCTCGCCGCCCGTGCCCCAGGCTGCTGCGCCGCGTCAACGAAACTCGCCGGCCTGTAAGGTTTACGTAAGCGCGCGTTCCTACCGTTCACGTTCGCTCGAACGAGGCGAAACGCGAACGACCGAGGTGGGGGCCATGGGCAATATCGAATCCGTTCTGCACGAGAACCGCGTGTTCGAACCGAGCGCGGAAATCGTCAAGCAGGCCAACGTCAGCGGCATGGCCGCTTACAAGGCCTTGTGCGACGAGGCCGAGCGCGACTTCAACGGCTTCTGGTCGCGGCTGGCGAAGGAAAACCTGCTGTGGCACAAGCCGTTCACGCAGGTGCTCGACGAAAGCAATGCACCTTTCTACAAGTGGTTCGCCGACGGCGAGCTGAACGCCTCGTACAACTGTCTCGATGTCAATCTGACCAACGGCAACGCCGAAAAGACAGCGATCATTTTCGAGGCCGACGACGGCAGGGTCACGCGCATCAACTATCGCGAGTTGCACGCGAAGGTCTGTCAGTTCGCCAACGCGATCAAGGCACTCGGCTTCAAGAAGGGCGAGCGCGCGCTCATCTACATGCCGATGTCGATCGAGGTCGTCGTCGCGATGCAGGCGTGTGCGCGGCTCGGCATCACGCATTCGGTCGTCTTCGGCGGCTTCTCCGCCAAGAGCGTGCAGGAGCGCATCGTCGATGCTGGCGCGACGCTGGTGATCACCGCCGACGAGCAGATGCGTGGCGGCAAGGCGATTGCCCTGAAGCCGGCGATCGACGAAGCGTTCTCGCTCGGCGGCTGCGAGGGCGTGCGCAAGGTCATCGTCTACAAGCGAACCGGCGGTGCGGTGCCGATGACCGCGGGCCGCGACGTGTGGATGCAAGACGTGATGGCCGGCCAGCCGACGAGTTGCGAGCCGGTGTGGGTCGACGCCGAGCATCCGCTGTTCATCCTGTACACGTCGGGCTCGACCGGCAAGCCCAAGGGCGTGCAGCACTCCACCGGCGGCTACCTGCTGTGGGCGGCGCTGACGATGAAGTGGACGTTCGACCACAAGCCGACCGACATCTTCTGGTGTACCGCCGACGTGGGCTGGGTGACCGGACACACGTACATCGCGTACGGGCCGCTGGCGGTCGGCGCGACCGAAGTGATGTTCGAAGGCGTGCCCACGTACCCGGACGCGGGGCGCTTCTGGAAGATGATCCAGGATCACAAGGTCACCGTCTTCTACACGGCGCCGACGGCGATCCGCTCGCTGATCAAGGCCAACGAGGGCAATCCCGCCACGCATCCGACGAAGTACGACCTGTCGAGCCTGCGCATCCTTGGCACCGTGGGCGAGCCGATCAACCCGGAAGCGTGGATGTGGTACTACACGAACGTCGGCCGCAGCATTTGTCCCATCGTGGACACGTGGTGGCAGACCGAAACCGGCGGTCACTTGATCACGCCGTTGCCGGGGGCCACACCGCTGGTGCCGGGCTCGTGCACGCTGCCGCTGCCGGGCATCTTCGCTGCGATCGTCGACGAAACCGGCCAGGAGGTCGCGCACGGTCAGGGCGGGCTGCTGGTCATCAAGCGGCCCTGGCCGTCGATGATCCGGACGATCTGGGGCGATCCGGAGCGCTTCAAGAAGTCGTATTACCCGGAAGAGCTGGGCGGCAAGCTGTACCTGGCCGGCGACGGCGCGATCCGCGACAAGGACACGGGCTACTTCCGGATCGTCGGCCGCATCGACGACGTGCTCAACGTCTCCGGGCATCGTCTGGGCACGATGGAAATCGAGTCCGCGTTGGTGGCCAATCCGTTGGTGGCCGAGGCCGCGGTCGTCGGACGTCCGGACGAGATGACCGGCGAGGCCGTGTGCGCGTTCGTCGTGCTCAAGCAGGCGCGACCGACCGGCGAGGAGGCGCAGCGCATCGCTAAAGAGCTGCGCGACTGGGTCGGCAAGGAGATCGGCCCGATCGCCAAACCGAAGGACATCCGCTTCGGCGACAACCTGCCGAAGACGCGCAGCGGCAAGATCATGCGCCGACTGCTGCGCTCGATCGCCAAGGGTGAAACGATCACGCAGGACGTATCGACGCTGGAGAACCCGGCGATCCTGGAGCAGTTGAAGGTGGTGCAGTAAGGGGAACAGACGGCAGGAGCCAGGGGGGAGAGCCGGAAGGGGCGTGTGTCCCGGAGGGCACGGGGGGCGATCCGGCCGGGCGGCCGGATCGCCCCGAGACAATCCCCGTAAACGACAGGCGGCCCCGAAGCGGGGCCGCCGCGTTCAGACATCGAGGGCGTTTCGCGGTGGCAAGCCGCGACCGACGGAAGGGGATCAGGGCACGTGGCTTTTTTTCTGCTCGTACTGAAGACGCTGATCTTCGTGGCCGGCCTGTGCCTGCTCGGGCAGTTCATCGTCGGCATCTTCAACTGGGGCCGGCGCCACGAGAACTTCGTCTACCAGGTATTCGAGCTCGCGACCCGGCCGGTCGTGCGCTTGGTGCGGCTGATCACGCCGCGCATCGTGCTCGACCAGCACGTGCCGCTGGTGGCGTTTCTGCTGCTGTTCTTCGCGTACTGGGCGGTCGGCTTCTGGATGCGCGATGTGTGTCTGCAGGACCTGACGCAGAAAGGCTGCGAAGCGTTCGCGCGCGTGCGCATGGAGGGTCCCCGATGAACGCGATCGACCGCTTCTTCACGCGCTGGTGGCTTGCCAACCGCGCGAGCCTGGCGGTCCTGCTCAAGCGCAACTCCGTCGCGATCGACGCCTATCGTCGGATCGTCGCACTCGCCCCGCGCGACGAGAACGCCCGCGCCGCGCTCGGCAATCTGCTGATGGAAACGGGCGATGTCGCCGGCGCCACCGCCGAGTTCGTGCGGATCGTGGAAATGAATCCGCGCAACGCCGAGGCCTGGTTCAACCTGGGCTATATCTACGAGCAGCGCGACGACCTGGTCAACGCGGAACGCTGCTTCCGCGAGGCGATCGCGCTGAAGCCGTCGATCGACCGCGCGTGGTACGGGCTGGGGCTGGCGCTGATCCGCGCGCAGCGGCTCGGCGAGGCGGTCGAGGCGCTGAGGAAGAACACCGAGTTGCAGCCCTTCAGCCCGTTCGGTTGGTACCAGCTCGGAATGACCTATCACCACCTCGGCGAGTCCGCCAAGGCTTGGCGCGTCTACGAGGAACTGAAGAAGTTCGAGCCGCGCTACGCCGCGACGCTCAAGCGCGACATGGAACGGACGCCGCCGGTCGCGGCGCCGGACCGAACCGCAGCAACCACCCCATCGATCGACCGGAAGGAGGCCGTGCCATCGACACACTAGAACAATCGAAGCGCAACCAGGAGACATTTAGGAGGAAACATGCAACTAACCGAAAAGCACCGTGAGTACTGGCGGAGAAACCTGAACCTGACGATCGTGCTGCTGGCGATCTGGTTCGTGGTCACCTTCGTCATGGCGTACTTCGCGCGTCCGCTGGCCGAGATCAGTTTCTTCGGCTGGCCGCTGTCGTTCTACATGGGCGCGCAGGGGTCGCTGATCGTTTACGTCGTCATGATCTGGTACTACGCCAGAAAGATGCGCCAGCTCGACATCGAGTACGGGGTCGAAGAGGGAGAAGACTGATGAGCGCACAAGTCAGCTCGAACCGAGCGTTCTTCAACCAGCTCAAGAAGTACTACGGCTGGTACACGGGCGGCTTCCTGGTGTTCCTGATCGTGCTCGCGATCCTGGAGCAGATGGGACTGCCGCGGGTCTGGATCGGCTACGTGTTCCTGTTCGCGACGATCGCGCTGTACGCGGGCATCGGCATCATGAGCCGAACCGCGGATGTGGCCGAGTACTACGTCGCCGGCCGGCGCGTGCCCGCGCTGTTCAACGGCATGGCCACCGGTGCGGACTGGATGTCGGCCGCATCGTTCATCGGCATGGCGGGCGGACTGTACCTGCGGGGCTTCGACGGACTGGCCTTCATCATGGGCTGGACCGGCGGCTACTGCCTGGTGGCGTTCCTGCTCGCCCCGTACCTGCGCAAGTTCGGCCAGTTCACGATTCCGGACTTCCTCGGCGCCCGCTACGGAGGTCACACCGCGCGTTTCATCGGCATCTTCGCGGCGATCCTGTGCTCGTTTACGTACGTGGTCGCGCAGATTCTGGGCGTGGGCATCATCACGTCGCGCTTCACCGGTGTCGAGTTCCAGATCGGCGTGTTCCTCGGCCTTGCGGGCATTCTGGTCTGCTCGTTCCTCGGCGGCATGCGCGCGGTCACGTGGACGCAGGTGGCGCAATACATCGTTCTGATCATCGCCTACCTGATTCCGGTGATCTGGCTGGCCGTCAAGCACACCGGGATTCCGCTGCCGCAGTTGGTCTACGGCAAGGTGCTGGAAAAGGTCAGCGTGCGCGAGAGCGAGCTGCTCAAGGATCCCAAGGAGCTCGAGGTCCGCAAGATCTTCTCCGATCGTGCCGCCGACTTCAGGAAGCGCGTCGCCGAGCTGCCGAAGTCCTGGGAAGAAGGCAAGGCTGCGGCCGAGAAGAAGCTCGAGGATCTGAAGGCCGCGAACGCGCCGCTGGCGGAGATCAAGGCGGCCGAGAAAGCGCTGGCCGACTATCCGAAGTCGGTCGACGATGCGCGCAAGGCGTGGACCACACAGGCCACGGCCAACGCGGCGCGCGCTGCGCCGCCCCTGCGTCACGCCGAGCCGTTCTACAGCGCGAATCCGGATCCGGCGAAAAACGAGGCCGAACGCGCGACCAAGCGGCTGAACTTCCTGACGCTGGTGTTCTGCCTGATGCTCGGGACCGCGGCGCTGCCGCACATCCTGATGCGCTACTACACGACGCCCTCGGTCAACGAGGCGCGCAAGTCGGTGTTCTGGTCGTTGTTCTTCATCTTCCTGCTGTACTTCAGCGCTCCGGCGCTCGCGGTGCTGGTGAAGTTCGACATCTACACGCTGATCGTCGGATCGAAGTTCGCCGACCTGCCGGCGTGGGTGGCCGGATGGCAGAAGGTGGATACGGCGCTGCTGCAGGTCGCCGACATCAACAAGGACGGCATCGTTCAGCTCGCCGAGATCCGTATCGGTCAGGACATCGTCGTGCTGGCCACGCCGGAGATCGCCGGACTGCCGTACGTGATCTCGGGTCTGGTGGCCGCGGGCGGTCTAGCCGCTGCGCTGTCGACCGCCGACGGTCTGCTGCTGACCATCGCCAACGCGCTGTCGCACGACCTGTACTACAAGATGATCAACCCCAACGCCAGCACTCAGAAGCGTGTGACGATCTCCAAGATCCTGCTGCTGTTCGTCGCTCTGGCGGCGGCATCGGTGGCGGCGCAGAAACCGGCGGACATCCTGTTCCTGGTGTCGGCGGCCTTCTCCTTCGCTGCCTCGTCGTTCTTCCCGGCGCTTGTCGCCGGGGTGTTCTGGAAGCGAGCCAACAAGTGGGGTGCGATCGCCGGCATGGTCGTGGGTCTCGCCGTGTGCTTCTACTACATGGCGACAACGCAGCCGTGGATGCGCGGCCTCTTCGGCGTCACCGGGCCGGTGTCGGACTACCTCTGGTTCGGCATCCAGCCGATCTCGGCGGGCGTTTTCGGGGTGCCGGCCGGCATTGCCGCGCTGGTGATCGTCAGCCTGCTGACGCCGGCGCCGGAGAAGCAGGTGCAGGAGTTCGTCGAGCACGTGCGCTACCCGAACCTGCGCGGCGACACGATGGATACGCTCGCGCGGTAATCGGCATCGCGCCACTTCCGGGCCCGCGCTTCGGCGCGGGTTTTTTTTGGAGCCGACGCAGCCGCCTATAATCCGCGCCTCGCGCGAGGACAGGAGAGATGGCCGAGCGGTTGAAGGCGCACGCCTGGAACGCGTGTATAGGTGAATAGCCTATCGTGGGTTCGAATCCCACTCTCTCCGCCAGACCGAACGGCCCCTGCAAGGGGCCGTTTGCGTTTGGCGGAGACAGTGGTGCAGCAGAGCGCACAAGGGTTCGACGAGCGACATGCCCGCGGCATGTCGCGAAGGACGCCGGAGGCGGAGCCGACGGCGGTCCCGGAGCGAAGCGCAGGGACGAGCGGATCGCCGTCAGGCGAGACGCGAGCAATCCCACTCTCTCCGCCAGACCGAACGGCCCCTGCAAGGGGCCGTTCGGGTTCCGGAAGAATCGTCGTCAGCGCGAGGCGGAGGTCCGCGACGCTGCCTCGTCGGCGAGGAAGGTGACGACGTGATCGGCGTCGAGCCGGATGCCGATGCGTTCGCCAATCGCGTGATCGTGGTGGCTCGGCACCAGCGCGAGCACCTCGCGCCCGCTGTCCAGCCGCAGCGTGTAGACGAAGTCGCCGCCACGGAAGACCTTGCGAACGACCTCGGCCGTCATCGGGCTGGCGTCGTCGTGCACGACGTCGTCGGGCCGCAGCAGCACGTCGACGTGGCAGCCTTTGCCGCAGACGTCGCAGCCGCGCGCGTCGCACGGCAGCGGAATGTCGCCTTTCAGCTCGCCCAGTTCGATCGCGACGCGCTGCGCGTCGACCACCTTGGCCGGCAGAAAAACGCCTTCGCCGATGAAGTCCGCGACGAAACGGCTCGCGGGGCGGTGATACAGCTCGTACGCGCGGTCCCACTGTTCGAGCCGGCCGCGGTGCATCACGCCGACGCGATCGGCGATCGCGAATGCCTCCTGCTGGTCGTGGGTCACGAGGATCGCCGACGTGCCGCTCGCTTTCAGAATCTGCCGCACCTCGGCGCCGAGCCGCGCGCGCAGATCGACGTCGAGGTTGGAGAACGGTTCGTCCATCAGCAGCAGCCTGGGCGCAGGCGCGAGCGCGCGCGCGAGTGCGACGCGCTGCTGCTGGCCGCCGGAAAGTTCGTGCGGATACTTGCGCGCGTACGCCGCCAGCCCGACCAGGTCGAGCATCTCGCGTACTCGCGCGCGGCGCGCGGCGGTGTGGCCGTTGCGCAGCCCGAAGCCGACGTTGTCCTCGACGCGCAGGTGCGGGAACAACGCGTAGTCCTGGAAAACGAGCCCGATGCCGCGGCGCTCGGGCGGAACGCTCGACGACGGCGTGGCGACGGTCGTACCGTCGATGGCGATAAGCCCGCGCTCGATCGGCACGAAACCCGCGATCGCGCGCAACAGCGTGGTCTTGCCGCAACCCGATGCGCCGACGATGCAGCCGATGTCTCCACGCGCCAGATCGAGCGCGAGCGCATCGAGCACGCAGCCGCCGGCGCCGCGGTAGGCGACGCGCAGGTTCTCGATGTGCAGGACGCTCGGCGCAGTCATCGGGTCGGATGGTCGCGGTTCGGATTGCCAAAGGTATTCTAATTCTGATGCATATAATTCTCATTCGCATCTACAGGCAATCAATGCCGCCATACCAACGGCGAATGATCGATCGCCGCCGCCGGCAAGCGACCAAGTGAGCCACGTTACTGCCGAGACCCCAAGACTGCCGTGGCGATTCGTCGCGGCGGGTGCCGGCACACCCGCGCTGCTGCTGGCGGCGCTGCTCGTTGCGCTCGTCGCGCTTCCCCTGCTGGGGACATTGTCGAGCTTCGTGCAGGCACCGGCGTCGCTGCAGACGCTGGCGCACCTGTCGACGACGGTGATTCCGCGCGCCGCACTCGAAACGGCGCTGCTCGTCGCGCTGGTCACGGTCGGCGTCACGGTGCTCGGGACGACCTCCGCGTGGCTGGTCGCGGCTTTGGACTTTCCTGGGCGGCGCTTTTTCGAGTGGGCGATGCTGTTGCCGCTGGCGATGCCCGGCTACATCGTCGCTTACGCCTACACGGACTTCCTCCAGTTCTCGGGGCCCGTGCAGACGTGGCTGCGCGAAGCCTTCGGATGGCAGCGCGGCGACTACTGGTTTCCCGAAATCCGATCGCTGGTCGGCGCGGCCTTCGTGTTCACCGTCGTGCTGTATCCGTACGTCTACCTGCTCGCGCGCACGGCCTTCCTGGCGCGCACCGCGTCGATGACCGACGCGGCCCGCAGTCTCGGGCTGTCGCCGCTCGCGACCTGGCTGCGCGTGAACCTGCCGCTGGCGCGCCCGGCCGTGGCGGCGGGCGCGCTGCTCGCGCTGATGGAGACGGTCGCCGACTACGGTGCGGCCTCGTACTTCGGCCTGCAGACCTTCACGACATCGATCTACCGCGCGTGGTTCGCGCTCGGCGATCGCCTTGCGGCGAGTCAGCTCGCAGCGGTGCTGCTGCTGGTCGTCGTCGTCGTGATCGTCGTCGAGGAGCGCACGCGGGGCCGCGCGCGCTTCTTCGCGGCGCCCAATGCCGCGCGGCCCGCCCCGCGCGCGGAATTGCGCGGCGCGCGGCGGGCGCTCGCCGTGGTCGGCTGCTCGATTCCGATCGCGCTCGGCTTCCTGCTGCCGGTGGCGATTCTCGCGCGGCTCATGTGGCCTGCGCTCGCCGACGCGCCGCTCGACCGCTACGGGCAATGGCTCGGCAACAGCCTCCTGCTGGCCGCGGCTGCCGCAGCGCTGACCATCGCCTTCGTGCTGCTGATCGCGTACGCGGTGCGGCTTGCGCCGGCAGGGACGGCGAGTGCGGCCGTGCGCGGCGCGGCGCGACTGATGAGCCTGGGCTACGCCGTGCCGGGCGCCGTGATCGCCGTCGGCATCCTGGTGCCGCTGGCCGCCTTCGACAACGCGCTCGACGAATGGCTGAAATCGATGTTCGGCTTCGGCAGCGGCTTGCTGCTGACCGGCACGCTCGCCGCGCTGCTGTACGCGTTCCTCGTGCGCTACTTCGCGGTCGCGCAGCAACCGATCGAGGCAGGGCTGGCGCGCATCACGCCGGCGATGGACGCGAGCGCGCGCAGCCTCGGCGCAGGCCCGCTGGAGGTGTTCCGGCGCGTGCACCTGCCGCTGCTCGCGCCTTCGGTGGCCGCGGGCGCGCTGCTGGTGTTCGTCGACGTGATGAAGGAGCTGCCGGCCACGCTCGTGCTGCGGCCCTTCAACTTCGACACGCTCGCGGTGATCGCCTACCAGCTCGCCGCCGACGAGCGTCTCGGCGAGGCGGCGCTGCCGTCGCTGACGATCGTGCTCGCCGGCGTGCTGCCCGTGATGCTGCTGTCGCGCGCGATCAGCCGGACTTCTTCGCACGGCGCGCCCGCGTTGTAGCGGCCGCCGGCAGTCGCTCGGCGATGCGCGCGAGCAGCGCCGCAAGCTGCCGTGCCTCGCGTTCGGTGAGAAGCCGTGCGATGCGGCGTTCGTGGCGCAGTACGCGGGTCGTCGCGGCCGCGAGCACCTCGCGTCCGGCGGCGGTCAGGGCCAGTCCGTAGCGCCGGCGGTCGCCTGGCACCTCCGTGCGCCTGGCCCAGCCCAGATCCTCGAGACGATCGATCACCGGCACCAGCGACGAGCGATCCAGGCGCAGCGCCTGCGCAAGCGCGCTTTGCGACAGGCCCGGATTGCGGGCGAGCAGCTCGAGCACGCCGTAGACACCCGGCGTCACCCCGAGCTCGCCGCAGCCGCGGGCGAAGTCGGCGAATACCGCGAGCTGCGCCAGGCGCAGTCGATAGCCGAGCAGGTTCGGCAGCCTGCCGCGGTCGATGCCGGGGTCGGACGGGCAAGTCGTTTCCTTGCGTTTTGCTGCGCTGCGCAGTGACATCGTCGAAGGGCAAGCGATTGTTGGATCTCCAACAGTTTACGGCTAGACTCGCGTCCACCGGCAACGCAAGCGTCACACCATGCCGCTTCTCCACGTCGAAGGCTTTGATGCGCCGCTCGCCGTCGAAGAGGGCGAGACGATCCTCGCCGCGCTGAAGCGCCACGGCGTGCCTGCCGCGTATTCGTGCGAAGCCGGCAACTGCGGCACGTGCAAGGTCGAGTACCTGGGCGGCGAGATCTTCGAGCTGGATCGCTCCGAATACGCGCTCGGTCCCGAACTGCGCGCGAAGAACGTGGTGCTCGCGTGCCGCACGCAGGTCTGGGGCGACGTCACGATCCGGCCGATCGACGCGGACGAGCTGGTCGAACATCCTTCGCGATTGCTGACCACACGCGTTGTGGCGCTCGAGGCGCCGACGCACGACGTGCGACGACTGTGCCTGGCGATCCGCGCGGGCGGACCGTTCGACTTCTCCGCCGGGCAGTACGCGCGGCTGGAGTTCGCGCGCGGGCTTGCGCGCGACTATTCGATGGCGAACGCGCCGGGCGACGAACTGCTGGAGTTCCACGTGCGGCTGGCCGGCGGTGCGGGCAGCCGGTTCGTCGCGGAGCGCCTCGCGGTCGGCGACGAGGTGATCGTGGAAGGGCCGAAGGGCGCGTCGTACTGGCGCGAGCGGCATCGCGGGCCGATGCTGCTCGTGGCCGGCGGAACGGGGCTGGCGCCGATGCTGTCGATCGCGCGTACGGCGCTCGCGGCCGGTCGCACCGAGCCGGTTCGGCTGTATTTCGGCGTGCGCACGGAGCGGGACGTTTACCTTGAAGAGGTACTCGCCGAACTCGCCTCGCGCCATCCCAACTTCGAGTACGAAATCGTTTTGTCGGAGGCGGCCGGCACGACACCGCGGCGGACCGGACCGGTCATCGACGCGGTCGTCGCGGACTACGCGTCGTTCGGCGGCGTCAAGGTCTACGCCGCCGGCCCGCCGCCGATGGTCGCCGCGGCGACCGCGCTGCTTGTGTCGCGCGGACTGCCGCTGCGCGATCTGCACGCCGACGCGTTCATCACCGAGGCCGAGCGCGCCGCGCTCGCCGCCGCCTGAGATGGACGCCGCGCGCGTCGCGATCGTCACCGGCGCCGCGCGCGGCATCGGTTACGCGATTTCGCAAAGGCTCGCGGCCGACGGCTGCGCGGTCGTGCTCGTCGACAACGGCGTGGCGATCGACGGCGCCGACCCGAATCCCGCCGTCGTCGCCGACGCAGCGGCCACGCTCGGCGGGCGCGCGCTGCCGCTCGCGCTGGACATCGCGCAGCCCGGCGCAGGCGAAGCTGCCGTGAAGGCGACGCTCGAGGCATTCGGCGCGGTCGACGTGATCGTCAACAACGCGGCGATTCTGCGCGACGCCTTGATCTTCAAGGCGCGGCGCGCCGACTGGGAGCGCGTGCTGGCGACCAACCTGGGCGGCGCGTTCGAGTTGCTGTGTGCCGCCACGCCCGTGATGCGCGAGGCCGTGAAGAACGGGCGCGCGCCGGGGGCGATCGTCAACGTCGTGTCGACCGCCGGCATCTACGGCAACTACGGGCAGGGCGCGTACGCGGCGGCCAAAGCCGGCCTGATCGGGCTGACGCGCGCTGCGGCGCTCGATCTTTCGCGCAGCGGCATCGCCTGCAACGCGGTCGCGCCGTTTGCCGCTACTCGCGTGACCGAAGGCATCCGGCCGGCGAACGAAGCGCAGGCCGCGTACAAGGCGCGTGCGCTGGCGGTGCCGGCCGCGCGGGTGGCCGAGCTCATCGCGTATCTGGCGTCGCCCGCGGCCGCGCGCATCAGCGGGCAACTGTTCGGCGTGCGGGGACGCGAGGTGTTCCTGTTCTCGCAGGCGCGGCCCGTCGCGAGGTTCGTCGCACCGCCGTCGTTCGACGCGGACGCCTTCGGCAGCCTGCTGAACGATGCCTTCGGCCCGCACTTCGTCGAACTGACGACGGACCTCGAGGCCTTCAACACCGATCCGATCTTGTGAGGGATGCGATGACGACGGAAACGACACGCTACGAATGCAAGACCGTCGCGGAACTTGCGACGATGCCGGTCGAATACCGAGCGGCGGTCGAGAAGATCGTCGTCAGCCACGCCGTCAACGAGCTGGCGGGCGCGCAGGCGTTCGACGAGCCGGCGATCGCACTCGCACCCACACCGTACGCCAAGTATCTGACCTGCCGCGTGGCGATGGAGGAGTACCACCATCATGTGCGCTTCCGCCAGCTTGCCGAGGAGATGGGGGTGGACCCGGCGCGGTTGCAGTCGCGCAAGCCGTTGTCGATCTTCGGGTTTGCGCTGCGCACGTGGGAGGAGTTCTGCGTGATCAAGCTGCTCGCCGACTACGCCGAGATCCTGCAGGTCGAGGATCTGCTGCACTGCTCGTTTCATCCGCTGCGCAACCTCGGCCGCATCACCATGCCCGAGGAGAAGTTCCACGCGCAGTTCGGTCGGGACTTCTGCGGCGAGCTGTGCACGACCGCGGAAGGCCGCGCGCGGGTGCAGGCCGCGATCGACGCGTACTACCCGATGCTGCCGGCCTTCTTCGGGTCGAGCCGGTCGAAGAACAACGAGGCGTTCCGCAGCTTCGGTCTGAAGCGGCGCACCAACGACGAGATGCGCGCCGACTTCGTCGCGCGCGCGCAGCGGCTCGTCGAAGGCGAGCTCGGGCTCAAGCTGCCCGCCGTTTCGCTCACGTACGAGCACGCGGCCTGACGCATGACCTTCAAGGCGACCCACGCTGCAGCGGCGGAGCGCGCCGCGTTCTATCGCGAGATCGATCCGCTCGCGCTGACGCCGTTGTGGGAGGTTCTGCACGCCCTGGTGCCGCCGCGGCCGGAATCGCCCTGCGTTCCGGCCCTGTGGAAGTTCGCGGAGGTCAAGCCGCATCTGCTGCGCGCCGGCGAACTGATCACGGCGGACGAGGCGGTGCGGCGCGTGCTGGTCCTGGAAAATCCCGCGCTGCGCGGCCAGTCGTGCGTCACGCGCAGCCTGTACGCGGGGCTGCAACTGATCCTGCCCGGCGAGATCGCGCCGAGCCATCGGCATACGCAGTCGGCGCTGCGCTTCGTCGTCGACGGCCGCGGCGCGTGGACCGCCGTCGACGGCGAGCGCGCGTCGATGCAGCCGGGCGACCTCATCATCACGCCGAGCTGGACCTGGCACGACCACGGCAATGCGCGCGCGGAGGACGGCGGCGAGCCGGTGATCTGGCTCGACGGCCTGGACATCCCGATGGTTCGGTTCTTCGACGCGGGCTTTGCCGAGAACCTGCCGCAGAAGGCACAGCCGGTCGCGCGCGCCGAGGGCACGTCTGCCGCGCGCTACGGCGCGAACATGATGCCGGTGCGCGACGCGATGCCGTACGGCGCGACTTCGCCGGTCTTCAGCTACCCGTATGCGCGCACGCGCGAGGCGCTGGCCAAGCTTGCGCGGGATGCGCCGCTCGATCCGTGGGACGGCGTCAAACTCCGCTACGTCAATCCGGCCACCGGCGGCCATCCGATGCCGACGATCGCCGCCTTCATGCAACTTCTGCCGGCGGGATTCGAAGGCAAACCGTACCGGTCGACCGACGGCACGGTCTACTCCGTCGTCGAAGGCCGCGGCCGGGCGCGCATCGAACGCGGCGATGCCTGCCATGTCTTCGATTTCGAGCCGAGGGACCACTTCGTCGTGCCGTCGTGGTGGCGTGTTTCGCTCGCGGCGCTCGACGAGTGCGTGCTGTTCAGCTTTTCCGACCGTCCGGTGCAGCAGGCGCTCGGCATCCTGCGCGAGGAGCGGCTGCCGTGAGCGCGGTCGAGGCGTCGCCTGCGTGGTTCGGCCGCTGCGGCCGACCGCTCGACGAAGAGGACCGTGCGTTGTCGAAGGCGTGGGTGGAATCCTGCGGCTTTCCCGCCGCGGCGATCCGCCTCGTCGCAAGCTGGCGCGAGGCCGCGGCGTGGCTGCGCCACCGTGGTTTCGTCGAGGACTACTGGGCGCGCGAGGAGCGGCTGCGCCGCGTGCTGCGCGAAGCGGCGGCGCTGCGCTTCGGCGAGGTCGCGCTGCTGGAGCGGCTGTCGCAGGCGACCGTGCCGATCACCGATGCGCTGCGCGATGCGGCTGCAGCGGCGGCGGCACGCGACAGCGCAGCCGATGAAGGGCTGGTCCGGGCCGCCGCCGGTGCCGCCGCACTCGCCGAGCATCAGCGCGCGCTCGCGCAACTGGCGGCTGCGGCGGCGGCGCATCCGTTCTTCCGAAAGCATCGATTGTTCGCGCGCGGCCGCTGGCCGCTGGGCATCTTCGACGACGCCGGCCGCGCGGTCGCCGCGATTCTGTGAAATGGAGTGCTCGATGGGTTATGTGTTTGCCGCCCCCCCGCAGGCCGTCGTGCCGGTGGCGGGTACGACCGATCTGTTTCCCGTGCATCGCATCTACTGCGTCGGGCGCAACTACGAGGAGCACGCGAAGGAGATGGGATTCTCCGGCCGCGAGCCGCCGTTCTTCTTCATGAAGCCCGCGGATGCGGCGCTGCCGGTGCCCGAGGGCGCCACCGGCGAGCTGCCGTATCCACCCGAGACCTCGAACCTGCATCACGAGATGGAACTCGTCGTCGCGATCGGCCGGCGCGGCGCGCGCGTCGCCGCGGCGAATGCGAAGGAACACCTCTTCGGCTATGCGGTCGGGCTCGACATGACGCGGCGCGATCTGCAGGGCGAGATGAAGAAGCAGGGAAGGCCGTGGGAGATCGGCAAGGCGTTCGACTTCTCGGCACCGATCGGTCCGATCAAACCGATCGCGCAATGCGGCGAGATCCGATCGGGCCGTATCTGGCTCAACGTCAACGGCGCGCCGCGCCAGGCGAGCGACGTGTCGAAGATGATCTGGAGCGTGGACGAGACGATCGAGCATCTCTCCAAGTACTTCGAACTGCAGCCCGGCGATCTGATCTTCACGGGCACCCCCGAGGGGGTCGGCGCGGTCGCCCGCGGCGATCTGCTCGAGGGCGGCGTCGAAGGTGTGGGCACGATCCGCGTGCGCGTGACTTGACCGTCGCGATAACGTTCATCGCACCGCATGACGCGTCTGGCTCCGTTTCTGCGCCCGCGCTCGGTGGCGATCGTCGGCGCCGGCGACCGACCGACGAGTTCGGGCGGCGCGGTGCTCGCCAACCTGCGCCGCGCGGGCTTTGCCGGCGAGATCGTTCCGGTCAACCCGAAGCTTCCGCCCGACGGCCGGATCGGCGGACTACCCGCACGCGCCTCGCTGCGCGCGCTCGACCGGCCCGTCGACTTGGCGGTCGTCGTCGTTCGCCCCGAGCTGATCCCCGAGGTCGTGCGCGATGCGGCAGCGACCGGCCATCGGCATCTGCTGATCCTGCCCGGCGGCTTCTCCGAAGCCGGCGAAGCCGGTCGCGCGCGCGAGGAAGAGGTGCGGCGCATCGCGGACGAGGCCGGCATCACGATCGCCGGACCGAACTGCGCGGGGACGATCGACCTGCTCGACGATGCGCAACCGTTCGCGGCCACCTTCCTGCGCGATCTGCCCAACCGCGCGAGCTTCACCGGCCGGCGCGTGGCCTTCGTTTCGCAGTCGGGTGCGATCGCCGAGGAGCTGATCGCGCGCAGTCACGCGATGGCGATTCCGCTCGGCGCCGTCGTCAGCGTCGGCAACGCGCTGCATCTGTCGCTGGCGGACTACCTCGAGCACTTCGGCGCCGACGACCGGTGCAGCGCGGTTCTTCTGTACGCGGAGAGCCTCGGCCCGACGGAGCGGTTCGCCGCGATCGCGCGCGAGGTCGCGCGGCGCAAGCCGGTGGTCGCGCTGCTCGGCGGACGGTTGCGCGAGGGCGCCGAAGCGGCGCAGCGGCACACCGGGTCGGCGTCGCTGCGAGAGACCGACGCACAGGCGCTGTGCGAGCGCTGCGGCATCGTGCGCGTGACCAGCTTGCGCAGCCTGCTGGTTGCCGCGAAGGCGTTCGGTCGGTATCCGGAGGGCATCGGAGCGCGCGTGCTGGTGCTGTCGAACTCGGGCGGGCCGGGCGTTCTGCTGGCGGACCGCTGCGCGGCCGAGGGGCTCGCGTTGCCCGAGCTGCCGGCCGCGCTTGCCGAGCGCCTGCGCGGCGCGCTGCCGCCCGAGGCGGCGGTGGCCAATCCGCTCGACCTGCTCGCCGACGCGCGGGAGGATCGGTTCGCAGCGACGCTGGAGGCGGCGCTCGCGCTCGGCCGCGACGCGTTCGACGCGATCCTGATGCTGCACGTGGTGCCGTTCATGGTCGATGCGGCACCGGTGATCGACGCGCTGGCGCGGCACGCGCGCGACAGTGCGCTGCCGCTGCTGCACACGATGATGGGCACGCTGACCGACCGGCGCGCGTGGTTCGCGGCGATGGAGGCCGCCGGTGTGCCGATGTTCGACGACGGCGAGGAGATGGCGCACGCCGCCGGCCTGCTCGCGCGTTATCGGCGGCTGCGGAAGGGTCATGCGATCCCGCCCGCGACGCCGTCCTGATATTCTGCCGGTGCATTATCAAGAATGGAGGAGACGATCATGAACGCTGCAACCCTGATTCGCGCGTTGGCTCTCACCGCCGCGCTCGGCGTGACGGCCGCCGGCGCGCAGGAGATCACGCTGAAGGTGTCGCACTTCTGGCCGCCGCAGGCGATGCCCCCGACCAAGGTCCTGCAACCGTGGTGCGAGAAGATCCAGAAGCAGTCGAACAACCGGCTCAAATGCCAGATCTTCCCCGCAATGCAGCTCGGCGGTGCGCCGGCGCAACTTTATGACCAGGCCAGGGACGGCATCGCCGACGTCGTCTTCACGCTGCTCGGCTACACGCCTGGGCGCTTCCCGCGCATGGAGGTGTTCGAGCTGCCGTTCATGACCTCGAACGCCGAGCAGACCTCGCGTGCGGTATGGGACTACTACGAGCAGCACGCGCGCGACGAGTTCCCGGGCGTCAAGGTGCTCGCGTTGAACGTGCACGACAAGGGCTACATCCACACGCGCGAGCGACAGATCAAGTCGACGGCCGACTTCAAGGGCCTGAAGATGCGCGCGCCGTCGCGGCAGACGACCAAGATGATGCAGTTGCTCGGCGCCTCGGCGGTGGCGATGCCGCTGCCGCAGGTCACCGACTCGTTGTCCAAGGGCGTGATCGACGGCTTCATCCTGCCGTGGGAGGTGATTCCCGCCATCAAGGCGCACGAGCTGGTCAGGTACCACACCGAGACCGATCCGAAAGCGCGCACGCTGTACACGGTCGTGTTCACGATCGCGATGAACCCGAAGCGCTACGAATCGCTGCCGCCCGATCTGAAGAAAGTCATCGACGACAACAGCGGGCGCGAGTTCTCCGCGTCGATCGGCCGCGCCTGGGACGAATCGGCGCCTGCCGGCCGCAAGTTCGCCGAAGCGCGCGGCAACATCTTCCACACGATTCCCGCTGCCGAGCTGGCGCAGTGGGAGAAGACGCTCGCGCCGCTGTACGACGAATGGGTCAAGGACATGAACGCGCGCGGCCACGACGGCAGAAAGCTGCTCGAAGCGGCGCGCGCGCTGATCCGCAAGTACGAGAAGCCGTAGGCGCGGCGCGCGGCGGGTGTGCCGATCGCGGCCGCGTCAACACGCGCACCGGGATGGCCGGGTGGGGCCGCTCCGGCTCTCCCCGGTGCGTACGGTGAGCCCGGCGCTCGAGCTGCGGCACAGAAGAGCGACACCCCCAGGTGAACGAACCCGGCTCGTCACGGGCAACGCCGGCGGATGCCTTCGGGCGCGCCTTGCAGCGCGCGTGCGAGCTGTTCGCGCTCGCGGGCGGACTCGTCTTCGCCGTGCTGACCCTCTTGGTGACCGCGAGCATTCTCGGCCGCTGGTGGTTTGCGAAAGCCGTGCCGGGCGACTACGAGCTGATGCAGCTCGGCTGCGCGGTGGGCGTGGCGGCGTTTCTGCCCTGGTGCCAGCTTCGCGGCGGCCACGTGATCGTCGACTTCTTCACCGCGCGGGCGCGCCCGTGCCTGCGCGCGGCGCTCGACGCCTTCGGCGCGGCGCTGCTCGCGGGATGTAGTGCGCTCGTCGCCTGGCGCATGGTCGAGGGCGCACGCGGCCTGGCAGAGGTCGGCGAAACGACGACCGTGCTCGCGATCCCGATCTGGGTGCCGGTCGCGCTGATGGTGCCTTCGTTCGCGCTGCTCGCGGTCGCCGGCGCCTACACGGCCTGGCGGCACGCGCGCGCGTGGAGGCGATGAGCGGGACCGAGTTCGGATTCGCGATGTTCGGCGCGCTGGTGGCGCTGCTCGCGCTGCGCGTTCCGATCGGCATCGCGATGTTCGTGATCGGCGCGGCCGGCTATGTGACGCTGACCGGGTGGCCGCCGTTGCTGAGCCACTTGAAGACCGCGGCCTATGCGCGCTACTCGGTCTACGACCTGTCCGTGATTCCGATGTTTCTGCTGATGAGCCAGTTCGCCAGCCGCGGCGGGCTGTCGCAGGGACTGTTCCGCGCGGCGAGCAGCCTGATCGGTCACTGGCGCGGCGGCGTGGCGCTGGCGTCGATCGGTGCGTGCGCCGGTTTCGGCGCGATCTGCGGCTCGTCGCTCGCGACCGCGGCGACGATGGGGCAGGTCGCGCTGCCCGAACTGCGGCGGCTCAACTACAGCCCGGCGCTGGCCACCGGCACGCTGGCCGCCGGCGGCACGCTCGGCATCCTGATCCCCCCTTCGGTCGTGCTCATCGTCTACGCGATCCTCGCCGAACAGAACATCGCCAAGCTGTTCGTCGCGGCCTTCGTTCCCGGCATCCTCGCCGCGGCCGGCTACATGCTGGCGATCGCCATTTACGTGCGGCTGTACCCGGACGCAGGGCCGGCCGGCCCGCGCGCGGGCTGGCGCGAGCGCTTCGCCACGCTCGCCCAGGTCTGGCCCGTGTTGCTGCTGTTCGTCGTCGTGCTCGGCGGCATCTATGGCGGCGTGTTCACGCCGACCGAAGCCGCGGCGGTCGGCGTGCTGGGCGCAGGCTACTTCGCGGTCACGCGCGGCGGGCTGCGCTGGAACGGTCTGAAGCAATGCCTGCTCGCCACCGCCGAATCGAGCGCGATGATCTTCCTGATCCTGCTGGGCGCCGACGTGCTCAACGTCTTCCTCGCGCTGACGCGGATGCCGCAGGAGCTGGCGTCCTGGGTGAGCGGCGCGGGACTGCCGCCGCTTGCCGTGCTCGCGTTGATTCTGCTCGTGTATCTGGCGCTCGGCTGCCTGATGGACAGTCTGTCGATGATCCTGCTGACGATCCCGATCTTCTTCCCGATGGTGATGGGGCTGGACTTCTACGGGCTGGACCCGACCGGCAAGGCGATCTGGTTCGGCATCCTGGCGTTGATGGTGGTCGAAATCGGGCTGATCACGCCGCCGGTCGGCATGAACGTCTACATCATCAACGGCATGGCGCGCGACGTGCCGATGGCCGAAACCTTCCGCGGCGTCGTGCCTTTTCTCCTGTCCGACGCGGTGCGCATCGGACTGCTCGTGCTGTTTCCGGGACTCAGCCTGTGGCTGGTGCAGTTCGTGACGTAGCCGGAGCCAGGATCCAGGATTTAGGATTGAGCCGGTTTCCGCTTGCCGGGCCGATCGCACTGATCGCCGCGCCCTCGATCCTCTATGAAACTCTACAACGCCTGGCGCTCGTCCGCATCGTTTCGCGTGCGCATCGCACTGAATCTCAAGGGACTGCCGTTCGAATACGTCCCGGTGCACCTGGTCAGGGGCGAACAGTTCGCCGCGGCGTTCAGCGCGCTGAACCCGAGCCAGCTCGTTCCGGTGCTAGAGCACGAGGGCCATGCGCTGACGCAGTCGCTCGCGATCATCGAGTATCTGGAGGAGAGATACCCGCAACCGCCGTTGCTGCCGCACGATCCGCTCGAGCGCGCCTACGTGCGTTCGGTCGCGCTAGCGATCGCCTGCGAGATCCACCCGTTGAACAACCTGCGCGTGCTGCGTTACCTCGCCAAGACCCTCGGCGTGTCGGAGGACGCGAAGAACGCCTGGTACAGACACTGGGTCGAGCAGGGGCTGGCGCAGCTCGAGGCGCGGCTCGTCGCCGAACGCCGCACCGGCCGCTACGCTTTCGGCGACGCGGTCACGATCGCCGACGTATGCATCGTTCCGCAGATCTTCAACGCGCAGCGCTTCGACTGCCGGCTCGACCACGTGCCGACGATCATGCGCATCTTCGACGCCTGCATGAAGCTTCCGGCTTTCATCGACGCGCAGCCGGCCCGACAGCCGGACGCGGAGTAGCGGCCCGGCGCGGTCAGCGTGCGCCGGCACCCGACGGCGCGGCGTCGGGGGCCGTTACGTCCGCCGCGCGCCGTTCGATTGCCTGCGCGAGTTCCGCCACCGCCGTCGCATAGAAGAAGCTGCGGTTGTAGTGCAGCAGCGCCGAGGCGTTGACCGTGCCGATGCGGTACTCGACCGCTTCGACGCCGTCGCTCGTCAGGTACGGCAGATCCATCAGCAGCACGCGCGCATCGCCCGGCAGGGTTCCGTCGATCGTCACGCCGAGGGAGGCGACGTCCTGCCAGCGCCAAGCGGCCACGATGCCGCGGCCGAGCACCTCGACGACGGTCGCGTCGGTTCGGGCGGGGAACAGCACCGGGACGTCGCGCCGCCAGCCATGCGCGGCGAGAAAGTTCGCGACCGAGCCGATCGCGTCCTCGCGGCTCGCGGCGAGATCGATGCGGCCGTCGCCGTCGAAGTCGACCGCGTAGCGCCGCACCGATCCGGGCATGAACTGCGGCAGCCCCATGGCTCCCGCGAACGAGCCGCGCGGCGCAGCCGGATCGATGCCCTGCTCGCGACAGAGCAGCAGGAATTGCGCCAGTTCCTCGCGATACAGCGGCGCGCGTCGCGTGTAGTCGAAGGCGAGCGTCAACAGCACGTCGAGCGTGCGCAGGTTGCCCATGACGCGGCCGAAGAAGGTCTCGATACCGATGATCGCCACGACGATCGGCTCGGGCACGCCATAACGTTCGGTGGCGCGCGCGAGCGCGGCGCGGTGCCGGCGCAGGAACGCATCGCCCTCGCGCACGCGCCGTTCGTCCACGTTACGCGCGCGGTACTCGGCCCAGTTGCGCGCCGACGGCGGTGCGTTGGCGGGTGTCGTCAGCCGCTCGGCCGCCTCCGAATACCGGCCTTGTGCGATCGCGCGTTCGACCCAGCCGCGCTCGAGCCCGTACGCGGCGACGATCGCGTCGATGTATTCCTGCACCTCCGTGCGCAGCGGATACGACAGCGACTGCGCGCGCGCCAGCGGCGCGCCGAGCACGGCACACGACGCGGCGACGACGAAGCGGCGGCGGTTCATCGGATCTGCGACAAGCCCGGGCTGATCTATCCCGCGGCGCGCGGGCGAAAACGCCGCACCGCGCGGCGCAGCGAGCGGATCTGCGCGCGGCTGACCGTCGACGCCGCACGCGAGTAGCGCCAGCGCTCGAACGCTAGCAGCAATTCGCGCGCGGCGGCGCGGCTGGCGGGCGCAAGCTGCCGTTCGACACGCGCCAGCAGCGCGCGCGGTGCCAGCGTCGGCGCGCTGTCGATACCGGCCTCCGACAGGCGGCGGCGCAGCAGCGCATACGCGTCGGCCAGCGGATCCCGTTCGACCCGATGCCGCAGCGAAAGGATCGCCAGCGCGCCAAGCACCAGCGACAGCGTGAGCGCGAACGCGAGCGCGAGCGTGCGGCCGTCCGGGTCGAGACCCAGGCCCGCGAGCAGCGCGCGCTGCCGCTCGGGGGTGTACGACAGCACCCATTGGTTCCAGGCGTTCTGCAGCGCCTCCCAGTTCAAGCGCAGCGAACGCAGCCAGCCGAACGCACCCGCGCCGACGGCAAGCGGCGCGAGCCCCGTCTGCCGCTGCAACTCGGGCAGGCCGCCCGAGATGCGGACCGGCGCGACGACCGCGGTCGGATCGACGCGCGTCCAGCCGCGGTCGCGTATCCAGACCTCGGCCCACGCGTGCGCATCCGACTGCCGCACGGTCATGAAGCCGTCGATCGGATTGATCTCGCCGCCCTGGTAGCCGGTGACGACGCGCGCCGGAATGTCGAGCGCGCGCATCAGCACGACGAAGGCGGCCGCGTAGTGCTCGCAGTAGCCCAGACGCGTATCGAACAAGAACTCGTCGACCGAATGGCGCCCGAGCAGCGGCGGGTTCAGCGTGTACCGGTAGCCGCCGGTGCGGAAGTGCTCGAGCACGGCGTTGACCAGCGCAACGGCGTCGGCGCCGCCGGCGGGCCCGCGGCGCAATTCGGCCGCGAACTGCAGCGTGCGCGGGTTGTAGCCCGGCGGAAGCTGCAACCAGTCGCGCAACGACACTTCGGTTTCGTTCGTACCCAGCAAGAACGACGTGTAGGACCGGACCGTGTAACGCACGCGTTCATTAATCGGCTGCGCCGAAACGAGCTGCGCTTCGGCCGTGAGCTGCGGGGCAAGTTCGGTCGCGTTGGGCGCGGCGGTGGGTACTTCGAGCGCGAACAGCCAGTCGCGATGATGCGGCTCGAGCGTGACCGAGTAATCGACCGCCGAGGCCGCGTCCGCACGGATCGCGAGCGCGGGCGGTGCCGCCGATCGCTGCGCGAGCGGCGTCCACGTGCGTCCGTTGAAATGACCGAACACGGGACCGCGCCAGTACAAACGCTCGTTGGTCGGGGTCGCCGACTCGAAGCGCGCGCGGAAGGCGATCGCGTTCGACTCGAGCAGCCGGCTGATCGAGCCCGGCGACATCGCGTTGGACAGGCCCGTGCCCGAGGTCGCCGCATCGCCCGGCAATCCCCACAGCGGGCCGGAGACGCGCGGAAACAAAAGGAACAGCGCGACCGCGAGCGGGAGCGCCTTGAGCAGGATCACGCCGACCAGTTTCGCCTTGCTCCAGGCCGACAGGTCGGACTCGACCAGATTCACGCTCGTCAGCACGAAGAACAGCAGCGCGACCGCCACGATCGTCAGCGCGGCGATCGGCAGGCTCTGGCTGAACAGGAACTGCGTCAGCAGGATGAAGAACGCGAGGAAGATCACCGCGAAGACATCGCGCCGCGCGCGCAGCTCGAGCAGCTTCAGCGCCATCAGCAGCAGCAGGAACGTGACGCCGGCGTCGCGCCCGACCAGCGTGCCGTGCTCGAGCCACACGGCGGCGGCAGACGCCGCGAGCAGCGGCAGCATGGCGAAGCGCCCCGGCGCCTGGCGCTGCGTCAGCGCCAGCCACAAGCGCCACAGCCACAGCAGCGCCAGGATCGCGGTGGCCCACCACGCGAGATGATCGAAGTGCGGCGCCACGACCAGCGCGACCGCGGCGAGCAGCACGAGCAGGTCGCGCCGCTCGCGCGCGGCGCTCGACACCTGCGGCTGCACCAGCGCGGCGGCGAACCAGCGCGCGCGGGCGCGCGCCTCGCGCAGGTTCAGCCGCGAAGAGCTCCGCGCCGCTGCCATCGCTTCATCCCCTGAACAGCGCAAGCGCGGTCAGGCAGCGCTCGCGCTGCTCGGCGCCGCTGCCCGGGGCGATCGTGCTGCCCGGAAGGTGCAGCGCGTAGCGAAGCTGCGCGGCGTCGGCGTCGAGCACCCAGCGGGCCAACCGCGCGAGCTTGCGCTCGACGCCGAGGTTGGGCGGCAGCGCGTCGAAGTCGAGCACGAGTTCGCCGCCGGCGGCCGCCTCGAACAGCTTGACCGACAGCTCGTCCGAGTGCGCCGCGAGCTTCCACGCGATCATCCGCTGCGAATCGCCGGACTGATACGGCCGCACGCCGGCGAAGTCTTCGCCGCTCGCGGCCATGCCCGCACCGTACAGCGATCCGCCGAGCGCGAGCGGCAGCGGCGGTGCGTCTTCCTCCGGTTTCGGATAGACGATCGCCGAAAGCCCGGGCGTGAAGTACGCCCAAGCCTGCCACAGTCCGAACGGAAAGCGCGTTTCGATGCGTACGCGCGGACAGGCGCGCCGGCCGCGCCGGCGCGTCGGCAGCGGCAGACCGACGGGGCGGCTGCCTTTGGCCGGCACGTCGATCCAGCTACCGGGCAGCGGCTGCTCGCGGCGGAACAGGCCGCCCGCCTTGCGTCGCGTCGGGAGCACGAGGCCGAAGTTCAGCGCGTAGCGGGCTTCGGGCGTCGGGTTGGTCACGAGCAGCTCGAAGGTCGCGACATCGCCCGCGAACACCGGGTCGGCGCGATGCCCGCGCAGCAGCAAGCGCGCGAGGTTGCGGTGCGTGTGGTACATGCCGACCACCGCGACGCTCGTCACGAGGAAGGTCAGCAGGAAGCCGAGCTGCAGTCCGTAATTGATCGAACCGATCAGCAGCACGACCATCGCCGCCCCGAAGATCAGCCCGGCGCGGGTCGGCAGGATGTACACGCGCCGGCGGTCGAGCAACACGTCGCCATGCTCGACGGGCGCGCGTTGTGCGATCCAGTCGGCGATGCGGACGGCGAGGGGGTGGGTGGTGATGCTCATCGGATTGCGGGTCGCCAGCTGCGCATTGCGTTCACTTCGACTCGATGCCGCGCATCGGTTGTCGCGAAGTGGGGCGCTCAATGCCCCCACCCGGTCTCGGTGTACCGCGAACCGCGCAATCCGCGATCCGCAATCCAAGCCGCACCGTCACGGCACCGGCACCGCCTGGATCAGTTGCGACACCAGCTCGCGGCCGTGCAGCGCGCGGCCGCCTTCGCGTTGCGCGGCGTGCAGCCGGTGGCCCGCGACGGCGGGCAGCACGTTCTGGATGTCTTCGGGGATCACGTGATCGCGGCCGTCGAGCCAGGCCCAGGCGCGCGCGGCGGCGAGCAGCGCGAGCCCGGCGCGCGGGCTCAAGCCCTCGGCATACTTGCCGGAGGCGCGCGTGTGCGCAAGCAGCGCCTGCACGTAATCGAGCAGGGCGTTCGAGCAGAACACCTGCTTGACCTCGGCCTGCGCCGCCAGCAGGTCGGCGGGACGCGCCACCGGCGGCAGATGCTTGAGCATGTCGCGGCGCGGCTCGCCGGCGAGCAGGGCGCGCTCGGAGGCGCGATCGGGATAGCCGAGACTGATGCACATCAGGAAGCGGTCGAGCTGCGATTCCGGCAACGGAAAGGTGCCGACCTGGTGCAGCGGGTTCTGCGTGGCGATCACGAAAAACGGCTGCGGCAGCGGGCGCGAAAGCCCGTCGACCGATACCTGGCTTTCTTCCATCGCCTCCAGCAGCGCGCTCTGCGTCTTGGGGCTGGCGCGGTTGATTTCGTCTGCGAGCAGCACTTCGGTGAAGATCGGGCCCGGATGGAAAACGAACTGCCCGTTGGTGCGGTCATAGACCGAGACGCCGATCACGTCCGAAGGCAGCAGGTCGCTGGTGAACTGGATGCGCCGGAACGGCAGCCCGAGCGAAATCGCGATCGCGTGCGCCAGCGTGGTCTTGCCCACACCCGGCGCATCTTCGATCAGCAGGTGGCCGCCGGCCAGCAGACAGGTCAGGCTCTGCCGGATCTGCAGATCCTTGCCGACGATGACGCCGGCGATCTGCGCGGCGCAGGAGCGGAGCTTTTCAAGCATTACACTGGCTCGAAACGACGTTGCAGGGAGACAGCGTGCACACCGGCTTCATCACGCACACCGCGTGCGCTGCGCATGAAATGGGTTCGTGGCATCCCGAGAGCCCGGAACGCCTGGCCGCGATCCACGATCACCTGATCGCGATCGGGCTTTCGCCGCATCTGGTCCACATCGACGCGCCGGCGGCCGACCTCGCCGCCCTCGCGCGCGCCCACGATCGCCGCTACATCGACGAACTGCGATCGAGGATACCAAAGCAGGGCTACACACCGGTCGATCCGGATACCTCGATGAACCCGGCGACCTGGGAGGCTGCGCTGCGTGCGGCCGGCGCAGTGATCGAAGCGACCGATCGGGTGCTCGGCGGTGCGCTGGAAAACGCTTTTTGCGCGGTGCGGCCGCCCGGGCATCACGCCACGCGCGCGCAGGCGATGGGTTTCTGTTTCTTCAACAACGTCGCGATCGGCGCGCTGCATGCGCTCGAAGCGCGCGGGCTGGCGCGGGTCGCGGTGATCGATTTCGACGTGCATCACGGCAACGGGACCGAAGACATCCTGGCGGGGGACGAACGCGTGCTGATGGCCGGTTTTTTCCAGCACCCGTTCTATCCGTACACCGGCACCGAGCATCCGGCGAAAAACATGGTGAACGTGCCGCTGCCCGCCGGCACCCGTGGAGACGTCGTGCGCCGGGTCGTCGACGAGGTGTGGCTGCCGCGGCTGGAGCAGTTCGAGCCGCAGATGATCTTCATCTCGGCGGGCTTCGACGCGCACCGCGAGGACGACCTCGGGCAGATGGGGCTGGTCGAGGCCGACTATGCCTACATCACGCAACGGCTGATGGAAGTCGCCGCCCGCCACGGCCGCAACCGCATCGTCAGCACGCTCGAGGGTGGCTACAACCTCGGCGCTCTGGCGCGCAGCGTGGCGGCGCATCTGAAGACGCTGGCGCAGATCTAGGATTGCGCATCGCGGACTGCGTTGACCTCGGCATGCGTTCGACTACCCTTTAGCCAAGTCCGCACCCAGCGCAATCCGCAATCCGCAGTCCGAGCACGACCATGCCCAGCCCCATCTTCGATCAAGGCCTCGACCGGAACGAGGCGAACTATGCGCCGTTGTCGCCGCTCACCTTCGTCGAGCGCAGCGGTACGGTGTATCCGCAGTTGACCGCGGTCGTGCACGGCAGCGGTGCGAAGGCGATTTGCCGTACCTGGGGCGAGACGTATGCGCGCAGCCGAAGGCTCGCGCACGCGCTGGCGCAGCGCGGGCTCGGCCGCGGCGACACGGTCGCGGTGATGCTTTCCAACACGCCCGAGATGGTGGAAGTGCACTACGGCGTGCCGATGGCCGGCTGCGTGCTCAATGCGATCAACACGCGGCTCGACGCGGCGTCGGTCGCGTTCATGCTCGAGCACGGCGAAGCGAAGATTTTCATTGTCGACCGCGAGTTCTCGGCGATCGCCGCGGCGGCGGTGTCGCAGGCAAAGCGCGAGCTCGAGGTGATCGACGTCGACGATCCGATCTACGAAGGGCCGGGCGAGCGGATCGGCGCGATCGACTACGAGCGCTTCATCGCGCAGGGGTCGCCGGACTTCGACTGGCCGCGCCCCGGCGACGAGTGGGATGCGATCGCGCTGAACTACACGTCCGGGACGACCGGCAATCCGAAGGGCGTCGTCTATCACCACCGCGGCGCCTACCTGAATGCCGTGTCGAACATCCTCGTCTGGGCGATGCCGCACCACCCGGTCTACCTGTGGACGCTGCCGATGTTCCACTGCAACGGCTGGTGCTTCCCGTGGACGGTCGCGGCGATGGCCGGTACCCACGTCTGCCTGCGCCGCGTCGAGGCGAAGGCGATCTTCGATGCGATCCGCGAGCACAAGGTCACGCACTACTGCGGCGCGCCGATCGTTCACGCGATGCTGGTCAACGCCCCCGCGGAACTGCGGCAGGGGATCGCGCACAAGGTCCACGCGATGGTCGCCGCGGCGGCACCGCCGGCGGCGATGATCGAAGGCATGGACCGCCTCGGCTTCGATCTGACGCACGTCTACGGGCTCACGGAGGTCTACGGCCCGGCGACCGTGTGCGCGAAGCAGCCCGAATGGGCGCAGCTTGCCGTCGGCGAACGCGCCGTGAAGAACGGCCGGCAAGGCGTGCGCTATCCGATGGAAGAGGCGGTGGCCGTCCTCGATCCGGAAAGGATGCAGCCGGTGCCCGCGGACGGCGAGACGATCGGCGAAGTGATGTTCCGCGGCAACATCACGATGAAGGGCTACCTGAAGAACCCGGACGCGACGCGCGAAGCCTTCGCCGGAGGCTGGTTCCACTCGGGCGATCTCGCGGTGATGCATCCGGACGGCTATCTGCGCATCAAGGACCGCAGCAAGGACATCATCATCTCGGGCGGCGAGAACATCTCGTCGATCGAGGTCGAGGACGTGCTGTACCGGCACCCCGCGGTGATGACCGCCGCAGTCGTCGCGCAGCCTGATCCAAAGTGGGGTGAGGTACCCTGCGCCTTCGTCGAACTGCGCGAAGGCGCGGCCGTCACCGCCGACGAGCTGCGGGCGTTCTGCCGCCAGCACCTCGCCGGCTTCAAGACGCCGAAGAATTTCATATTCGGCCCGTTGCCGAAGACCAGCACCGGCAAGATCCAGAAGTTCATCCTGCGCCAGCAGGCCAAATCCGCTGCGGCGATCGACGTCTAGGAGATTCGAATGAACGCACCGAACACCTCGACCCAGCTCGAACCGCTCGTGCTCGAACGGCGCGAAGGCGGTGTCGTGCACCTGACGCTGAACCGCCCGGCGCAGTTCAATTCGCTGTCCGAGGAGATGCTCGCGGCGCTGCAGGCCTCGCTCGACGCGATCGCGGCGGATCCGACCGCGCGCGTGGTCGTCATCGGCGGCGCCGGCAAGGCGTTTTGCGCCGGGCACGACCTGAAGCAGATGAAGGCCAGCCCACGGCTCGACTATTACCAGAAGCTTTTCGCCGACTGCGCGCAGATGATGCTGCGGATCCAGTCGATGCCGCAGCCGGTGATCGCGCGAGTGCACGGCATCGCGACGGCGGCCGGCTGCCAGCTCGTCGCGATGTGCGACCTCGCGATCGCGGCCGACGTCGCGAAATTCGCGGTGTCGGGCATCAACGTGGGGCTGTTCTGCTCGACACCTTCGGTGGCGTTGTCCCGCAACGTCGGCCGCAAGCAGGCGTTCGAGATGCTGGTCACGGGCGATTTCATCGACGCGGCCACCGCGCGCGAGCGCGGGCTGGTCAACCGCGTGGTTCCGCTCGACCAGCTCGACGCGGAAGTCGCGAAGCTCGCCGCGTCGATCGTCGCCAAGCCGGCGGTGGCGATCGCGCTGGGCAAGGGCATCTTCTACAAGCAGCTCGAAATGGGCATCGAGGCCGCGTATCAGCTCGCGGGGCAGACGATGGCGTGCAACATGGTCGAGGAATGCGCGCAGGAGGGGGTCGACGCCTTCATGAACAAGCGGCCGCCGGCCTGGGCGCCGAAGGCCTGAGACGCCTCACCGCCGCGCGCGGACCCGGCGCGGCTGCCTCGGCGCGCCGCGGATAATCGCTGCGGTTTCGACGATGCAGAAAATTGCGGCGCGGCGGGCCGCTCATCGGCTCCCGCTCGCGCCGCCAAGTGGAGACACCCGCAAGGCTGGCGGCGCCGCCTACGCGGCGGCGCGAAATTCTGCGAAATCGTCCTCGATGAAGGGCGGCGCATCGTACGTCGCCGGCCGCGTCTGCACATCCAGACGCAGCGTCAGGCAGTAGGCGGCACCGCCTGAACGGTTGAAAGAATCCAGCGCGACCACGTGCGTGCGATAGCCGCGCTCGGCCAGCGCGCCGCGCAGCCCGTCGCTCGCATGGCACAGCACGACGTCGCGGCCCAGGCAGACCGAGTTGACGGCCAGGTGGTGCGCGTCCTCGTCGCTCGCGGCGATCAGCTTGTCGCGGCCGATCAGTTCCTCGATCAGGCCGAGGCTTTTCGCCGCAAACGCCGGCCGGTAGACGATGACCTCGCCGCCCGACAGCACGCAGAAGCAGGTGTCGAGGTGATAGAAGCGCGGCTCGACGAGCTCCAGCGCAACGGTCGGTACCGCGAAGATCTCCGCGAGCGCGTACTGCATCTCGCGGCTGGAGCGCTGGCCGTAGCCGGTCCACAGCACGCTGCGCGTTGCGTCCCAGATCGCGTCGCCGGCGCCTTCGAAGTACAGGCCGGCGGGCGTTTCGACGACTTCGTCGATCGCGCCGCGCGCGCGCAGCGCCTGGAAGAACGCGCGGTCGTGCGGCTCTTCGCCGCGACGCTCGGCGCACAGGAATCGCGCGAGCAGCGCCCGGCGGTCCAGCACCAGCGCCGCGTTGGCGGTGAACACCATGTCCGGCAGTCCTGGCTGCGGCGGCTGCACGTCCACGCGTGCGCCGAGCCGCTCGTAGGTGGACTTCAGCTGCTGCCAGCCGCGCCGTGCGTCCTGCGCGAGCCGCTCCGCCGACACGGACCACTGCGCCGGGTCCATCCAGGGGTTGATGCGGTAGCTGACCTCGAAGTGATCCGGTGCGCACATCATCAGGTGCGCGCGGGGCCGGGTGACCGATTCACGCTGCTTGTCGTGCACGTCGTGTCTCCTCCTCGTGGCGATGCTCGGCGGTTTGGCTTCGCCCCTGCCACGCGGCGAAGCGCGGTCGAACTCGCGCAGCGTCTCGGCGAAGACGTCCAGGCCCCAGTCGAGCGCTGCGCGCGAAATCACGAGCGGCGGTGCAAAGCGGATCACCGTCTCGTGCGTTTCCTTCGACAGCACGCCGCGTTCGGCCATGCGTTCGACGACACGGCGCGCGCTCGCCCGGCGCGGGTCGATTTCGACCCCCGCCCACAGGCCGCGGCCGCGCACGTCGACGACGAGGGCGCTTTCGATCGCGCGCAGCCGCGCGAGCAGATGCGCGCCGAGCGCCGCGCTGCGCGCCACCAGCCCTTCGTCCTCGATCACGCGCAGCGCCTCGAGGCCGACCGCGGCGGCGAGCGGATTGCCGCCGAAGGTCGAACCGTGGCTGCCGGGGTCGAACACGCGCATCACTTCGTCGGTCGCGACGAAGCAGCTCACCGGCAGCAGCCCGCCGCCGAGCGCCTTGCCGAGGATGACGCCGTCCGGCCGGATGCCCTCGTGCTGGTAAGCGAACCAGCGGCCGGTACGGCCGAGACCCGACTGGATCTCGTCGAGGATCAGCAGCACGCGGCGCTCGTCGCACAGGCGGCGCGCGGCGCGCAGGAAGCCGTCGGGCGGAACGACGATGCCGGCTTCGCCCTGGATCGGTTCGATCAGCACCGCGCAGGTGTTTTCGTCGATCGCCGCGGCGAGCGAGTCGGCGTCACCGAAATCGAAATGCCGGAAACCCGGCGCGAACGGGCCGAAGTCCGCGCGGTACGCGGGCTCGGTCGAGAAGCCGACGATCGTCGTCGTGCGCCCGTGGAAGTTGCCGCGCGCCACGACGATGTTGGCGCAGTCGGCTGCGATACCCTTGACCCGATAGCCCCAACGGCGAGCGGCCTTGATCGCGGTTTCAACCGATTCGGCGCCGCCGTTGGCGGGCAGCGCGCGGTCGAGACCGGCGAGCCGCGTCAGGCGTTCGAGGAAGGGGCCGAGGGTGTCGCTGTGATACGCACGCGACGTGACGGCGACGCGCTGCGCCTGTTCGGTCAGCGCGCGGACGAGCCGCGGGTGCGCGTGACCGTGGCTGACGGCCGAGTACGCGCTCATGAAGTCCAGGTAGCGCTTGCCGTCGATGTCCGTCAGCCACTCGCCGCGCCCCTGTGAAAGAACGACGGGCAACGGGTCGTAATTCGCCGCCGCGACGCGGCGCTCGAGATCGATGGCCTGTCGCGCAGTGCGGTCGGGCGCTTGCATGGCCGTCCTCGGGAGGGTCTTCCACCCGAAGTCTAGGCAGTCGCGAGCTCATCGGCGGCGGATTTGGCCCGGCCGCGCCTGCCGAGTTTGTCGTGGCGACCGTCGGACACCGCAGCTTCTGCAGTCTTGCGTGCTGCGCCGCGGCGACAGACGGCGCCACCGGAATATTCCCGTTGGCGCCGTGCGCAACGGGAACTACGCTGCCGCGCATGAACTCGACCGCTGCCTTGCACGCGGACCACCCGGCGCTTGCGCCGCTCGTCGCAGCGGGATTCGGGGCGCAGCGCATCGAACAGGTGCTGCGCTTCTACGACGAGCCGCACCGTCGCTACCACGACCGGCGCCATCTGCACGAGATGTTCGACGCGGCCGTCGCGCTGGGGCTGCGGCTGTCGGCGCCGCAGGCGATGGCCGTGCTGTTCCACGACGCCGTCTACGTTCCGGGCGCGGCGCGCGGGCTGAACGAAGCGCTGTCGGCGCAGTTGCTGCGCGTCTACGCCGGCGGGCTTGCAGCCACGCTCGTCGAGTCGGCCTACGGCATCGTCGTCGATACGGCCGAGCACGTCGCGCGCAGCAGCGAGGCGCAGCTCGTGCTCGATCTGGATCTGATGCGGCTGGCGGCGCCGCGCGAGGACTTCATCCGCTATTCGCGCGAAGTCTTCGCCGAACAACGACCCCTCATTCTGATCGACGACGACGACGGCGCCTGGGATTTCTTCGCGCGGCGGCGCGTGCAGTTCTTCGAACGCCTGCTCGAGCGGCCGGTGATCTTCTGCCTGCCCGCGTTGCGCGAGCGCTTCGAGGCGATCACGCGCAGCAACCTGCGCGAAGCGATCGACTGGGTCAGGGCAGCGGGTAACCGCGGAATGCCTTGACCGTCTGCAGCTCGGGCTTCGACGCGATGCGCTCGACGCCGAGCGTCGGGTCGTCGGTCCAGGCGTTGGTCAGCTCGCGGTAGTGGTCGAGGCTGCGGCAGGCGAGCCGCAGTACGTAGTCGCAGCTTCCGGAGACGAGAAAGCACTCGATCACTTCGTCGCACGCGCGCATCCGCTGCTCGAAGCGCGCGTGCGTGGCCTGGCTCTGTTCGCGCAGCGAGACCTCGACGACGATCGTCAGCAGCGTGCCGAGCTTGCGCGGGTCCACGAGCGCCATGTAGCCCGTGATCACGCCGGCGCGCTCGAGCCGCCGCACTCGTTCCAGGCAGGCGCGCGGGCTGAGCGCAACTTTTTCCGACAGCGCCTGGTTCGTGATGCGCCCGTCGCGCTGCAGGATCTCGATGATCTGCCGGTCGATGCGGTCCAGACTGTTCATGGGCGCGCAGTATATGGTCGAGGCTGCGGCTACCATACGCGCGCGGAGCGCACATGCCCCTGTTCGATCCGAAAGCCCTGAATCCCTGCGTCACCCGCGGCGAAGTCGCGGCGTGGGCCTGTTACGACTTCGCCAACTCCGGCTACACGACCGTAGTGCTGACGGCGGTGTTCAACGCGTATTTCGTCGGCGTCGTCGCGGCAGGGATGTCGCATCCGACGACGGTGTGGACCTGGGTGCTGGCGGCGTCCAACGCCATGGTGATGGTCGCGATGCCGCTGATCGGCGCGTACGCCGACCTGCGTGCGCGCAAGAAGTGGCTGCTGGCGCTGTCGACCGGCGGCTGCGTGGCGTCGACCGCGGCGCTCGCGCTGGCGGGGCCGGGCGACGTCGTGCTCGCCTCGGCCGCGATCATCGTTTCGAACTTCTTCTTCATGACCGGCGTGGCGCTGATCGCCGCTTTCCTGCCCGAGCTGGCGCACCCCGCGGCGCTCGGTCGCGTGTCGGGCTGGGGCTGGAGTTTCGGCTACGTCGGCGGATTGCTGACGCTGGGCCTGTGCCTCGGCTATGTCGTCTGGGCGCGCGGGCAGGGTGCGGCGGCGGAGCAGTTCGTGCCGATCACGATGCTGATCGTCGCCGGCGTATTCGCGCTCGCCGCGATTCCGACCTTGCTGATCATGAAGGAACGCGCGCAGCCGCAGGCGGGCGCGGCGGTCGGCGGCTACGTCGTCGCATCACTGCGCCGGCTGTGGCAGACGCTGCGCGAGGCGCGCCGCTACCGCGATTTCGCGGCGCTGCTCGCGTGCGGGGCGTTCTACCAGGCGGGCGTGACGGTGGTGATCGCGCTGGCGGCGATCTACGCCCAGGACGTGATGAAGTTCGGCTTCGAACAGACGATGCTGCTGGTGCTGATCGTCAACGTCACCGCAGCCATCGGAGCGTTCGGCTTCGGCTACGTGCAGGATGCGATCGGCCATCGGCGCGCGCTCGCGCTGACGCTGCTCGCGTGGCTCGCGATGACCTGGGTCGCGGCGGTGGCGACGACCGAGGCGATGTTCTGGGTCGCGGCAAACCTCGCCGGATTGGCGATGGGATCGAGCCAGTCGGCCGGCCGCGCGCTGGTCGGGCTGTTCGCTCCGTCGCAGCGCCTTGCGGAGTTCTACGGGCTATGGACGCTCGCCACGCAACTGGCGGCGATCGTCGGCCCCCTGACCTACGGTGCAGTGATGCTCGCCACCGGCAACCAGCACCGGCAGGCGATCCTCGTCACGGGCGGTTTCTTCGCCGTCGGGCTGCTGCTGATCGCCGCGATGAACATCGAGCGCGGGCGGCAGGCAGCGCTCGCGCCCGACTGAGGCTAGGCGCCCAATGCGGCGATGCCGGCGCTGGCGATCTGCGCGTCTTCGCTGGACTTCACGCCCGAAACGCCGACCGCGCCGATGACCTGGCCGTCGACGACGATCGGCACGCCGCCTTCGAGCATGCCCGCGAGCGGCGCCGACAAGAAGGCGGTGCGGCCGCCGTTGATCATCTCCTCGTAGATCCTGGTTTCGCGTCGGCCGAGCGCGGACGCGCGCGCCTTCTCCGGGGCGATGTAGGCCGAGATCGGCGCGGCGCCGTCGAGCCGCTGCAGCCAAAGCAGATGGCCGCCGTCGTCGACGATCGCGATCGTTACCGCCCAGCGGTTCTTCTTCGCTTCCGCTTCGGCGGCAGCGGCGATCTTCTTGACGTCCTCCAGTGCAAGCGACGGTTTGTTTTGCATCGTTCCCCTTTCTCAACTGCCGAGGCGATACCAGAGCGCGCCGCCCCACTCGCGCAACGCGATCTGGGTGTGACGCAGGCTTTCCGGGTTCGGTACCAGGTGGTACGGCGAGAACGGCCGCTGCGCCAGATAACCGGTCGCCGCCGCCACCGGCTGCAGGCCGCTCGCTTCGAACGCACGCTGCGCACGCGGCATATGCCAGGCGTCGGTGACGAGCAGGATGCGCTTGATGCCGAGCGGTGGCAACGTCGCTGCGGCGAAGCGGGCGTTGTCGCGTGTCGTGCGGCTGGCCGCATCGACCCAGCGCACCGCCACGCCGAACTCCCGCTGCAGAATCTCTCCCATCAATTCGCCTTCCTGCCGGCCGCCGGTCACCAGGACGGGAAGCCCCGTTTCGCGCGCCAGCGTCGCCGCGTAGCGCAGCCGTTGCAGCGTGAATGCGTTGACCGTCACGCCGCCCCATTCGGCAGCGCCGCGATTGCGTCCGCCGCCGAGCACGACGATCGCCTGCGCGCCGTGGCTGGATGGCCGAGCGAGCGGGGGCGGCTCGAGCGTCCGCAGCAGCGCCAGCGCCACGACCGGCAGGCTCGCCGCGATCAGCAACGTCAGCGACGTTGCCGCGACGATGCGCCCCGCGGTTCGACGGCGCGGAGCCAGCACGCCGAACAATGCCAGCAGCAGCAGCGACGTCGGCGGCAGCAGCCATGCTGCCGCGGCATAGCTCGGCGATTCCGGCATCGCTGCCTAGTGGCCGGCGAGCGCGGCGCGGATCTGGTCGAGCGCGGTCGGGTCCTCGATCGTCGTCAGATCGCCCGGGTCGCGGCCCTCGCAGATCGCCTGGATCGAGCGGCGCAGCAGCTTGCCCGAGCGCGTCTTCGGCAGCACGTTGACGAAGTGCACGCGCGCCGGTCGCGCGACCGCGCCGAGCTGCGCGTCGACCGTCTTCATGACTTCGCCCTCGTGCGCGAGCTTCAGTTCCGGCGTGGCGATCTTCGACGCGTCCTTGACGACCGCGAACGCGACCGCGACCTGACCCTTCAATTGGTCCGCCACGCCGACGACCGCGACCTCGGCGACGTTCGGGTGCGAACTTATCGACTCCTCGATCTCGCGCGTGCCGAGCCGATGGCCGGCGACGTTGATCACGTCGTCGGTGCGGCCGAGGATGAAGTAGTACCCGTCCTTGTCGCGGATGCCCCAATCGAAGGTCGAGTACACCTGCCGGTTCGGCACGCTGGTCCAGTAGGTTTTCACGAAGCGTTCGTCGTCGCCCCATACCGTGGACATGCAACCCGGCGGCAGCGGGCCTTCGATGCCGACCACGCCCTTTTCGTCGGCGCCGATCTCCGACCCGTCGACCTCGCTGTACAGACGGACGTCGTACCCGTAGCAGGGCACGCCGGGCGAGCCGAACTTCGATGGCAGCGCCTCGACACCCCGCTGAATCGCCAGGATCGGCCAGCCGGTCTCCGTCTGCCAGTAGTTGTCGACGACGGGCTTGCCGAGCCCGTCGGCGATCCAGCGCGCGGTCGGCTCGTCCAGCGGCTCGCCCGCGAGGAACAGCAGCCGCAGCGACGACAGGTCGTACTTCTTCAGGAACGCCGGGTCCTGCTTCTTCAGCACGCGGATCGCGGTCGGCGACGAGAACATCGTCGTCACCTTGTGCTGCTCGACGATCTTCCACCAGATGCCGCCGTCCGGGCGGATCGGCGTGCCTTCGTACATCACGGTGGCCATGCCTGCGATCAGCGGCCCGTAGACGATGTAGGAGTGGCCGACCACCCAGCCGATGTCGCTCGTCGAGAAGTAGGTCTCGCCGGGGTTGCCGCAGAAGATGTGCTTCATCGACGCGGCGAGCGCGACCGCGTAGCCGCCGGTGTCGCGCTGCACGCCCTTGGGCTTGCCGGTCGTTCCCGACGTGTACAGGATGTAGGACGGCTCGTTCGACTCCAGCCACTCGCACGGCACTTCGTCGTTCATGTGCTCGGCGCGCAGCTTCGCGTAGTCGAGGTCGCGGCCGGCCACCATCGGCAGCTCCGCCAGCCCGCGGTTGACCAGCACGACTTTGTCCGGCGGAAACTTCGACAGCCGGATCGCCTCGTCCAGCAGCGCCTTGTACGGTACGGCCTTGCCGGCGCGCGAGCCCGCGTCGGCGCTGACGATGACTTTCGGTTTCGCGTCGTCGATGCGCGTGGCGAGCGATACCGACGCGAAACCGCCGAAGACGACCGAATGAATCGCGCCGATTCGCGCGCAGGCGAGCATCGCGAACATCGCCTCGGGGATCATCGGCATGTAGATCAGTACGCGGTCGCCGCGGCCCACACCGAGGCCCTTGAGGATTCCGGCGAAGCGGTTGACCTCGCGGTACAGCTGGTTGAACGTGAACGTCTTTTCCTGGTCCGTCTCGGTCGAGACGTAGATCAGCGCGCTCTGCTCGCCGCGCGCGGCAAGATGCCGGTCGACCGCGTTGTGGCACAGGTTGGTGGTGCCGCCGACGAACCACTTCGCGAACGGCGGCCGCGAATAGTCGAGCACCCTGTCGAACGGCTTGTTCCAGTCGACCAGCGTTGCCTGTTCGCGCCAGAAGCCTTCCCGGTCGCGGATCGATCTAGCGTGAAACTCCTTGTACGTCGTCATTGCGTGTTCCCTCCGGCCCTGTGGCATGTCGTTCGCGCTGCTGACGGACGAGCTTGAGCAGCGGGTTGATCTGTTCGAGCAGTCGCGGCAGATGCGGCACGACCTCGCCCGCGCGTCCGGCGCGGATCAGCGCAAGCGCCAGGCTGATGTCCATCGAGCCGTCGTCCGGACGGCTCTCGATCGCGCCGGGCGCCACCCCTTCGGACGTGCCGAGGATGATCCGGCGCGAGCGGCTCGCCTGCGCCTGCTGTGCACGCTTCTGTGCGAGCAGCCGCAGCTCCTCGGCGCCGCGCCGCAGCTCCTCCGAGAGCGTGGCCACGCCGATGCAGGTCCAGACCTCGACGCCCGGTCCGGCCGCTTCGACGTTCTCCAGCACCTTGCGCAGACGCGCGGCGAAGCGCAACACGCCCGACAGCCCGCTGCTTTGCGTGGCCACGCAGAACTCGAAACGGTCGGAACGCGTGCCGAGATCCTCGAGCCGGATCGACGCCGCGAGCGCACGGCCGACGAGCTTGACGCGCTGCTCGATCTCGCCCTCCCAGGTCTCGGACTTCGGCATCGACAGCTCGACGCGCACACAGATCACCGCGACGTCGGTCAGATTGCGGCGGGCGAACGAGATGAGCTTTTCGACCTGCTTGTCGAAGAACGGCAGGTTCAGCAGTTCCGTCTCGGGGTCGACGGTGCGCGCCGATTCCAGCGAAGCCTGGCTTTCCTGCAGCGCTTCGCGCGTGGTGGATAGCCGCACCAGCACCTCGAGCCGCGAGATCAGTTCGGCCGCCCCGGCGCCCTTCTGGATGAAGTCGGTCGCGCCCATCGAAGCGGCGCGCTCGCGCTCCGCCACCTCGTCTTCGCCCGAGATCACGATCACGGGCAGTTCGCGGATGCGCTGCACCTTCGAGCTGCGCACGCGCGTCAGCAACTCGAAGCCGTCGACCTTCGGCATCGTCAGATCGGTGATCACGACGCGAATCGATGCGTCGAGCAGGATCGCCTGCCACGCGGCCTCGCCGTCGGTGACTTCGCGGATCTCGAAGCGGTCGCGGATGTGCTGGGTGATCGACGCCCGCACGATGCGCGAGTCGTCGGCGATCAGCACGCGCGCCTTGGGCGCGCTCGGAAAGCTGGGGGCGGTCGTTTCGCTGGCCACGCGTTCACCGCGGATTTTTTCGAACGGAGCGCGCGCGTTGCGCTCCGCAGCGTCGAGTCGGCAATTTACCGGAAATGTGCGATGTAAGCGCAGGAAAGGACTGGGTTTTCCCGGCACTATCGGCTATCTTCCGCGCGCACTGAAGCGTTTTCATGCCTTCGCCGATCACGCATTCATGGAGCGGGCGCCGCATTGCAGGCATCGGCGCGGCGGCTGTTGCGCTCCTGGCGGCGAGCGCTTGCACGTCGGTTCGCGTGCATGGCGAAGAGCAGCGCGCTGCGGGCGCAGGCGCCGACATCGCGGTGCGCGCGCTGGCCCATCTCGGCGTGCCTTATCGGTTCGGTGGCGACGATCCATCCCGCGGTTTCGACTGCAGCGGGCTCGTGCGCCACGTCTACCGCGATGCGCTCGGTGTGGATCTGCCCCGGCGCTCGGAAGAGATCGGTCGCGCCGGGCGCGCCGTCGAACGCGAGCGACTGCAGCCGGGCGATCTGGTCTTTTTCAATACCCAGGGAAGCGCGTTCTCGCACGTCGGCATCTACATCGGGGATGGCCGCTTCGTGCACGCCCCTGCAGGGCGCGGGCACGTGCGAATCGACGCGCTGCACGAGCGCTACTGGGCGAGGCGCTTCGACGGTGCGCGTCGGTTGACGCCGATGGCCGAGCGCGCGGCCGATGCGCCCGCGGAACGGGGCGGGGGCGAATCCGGCGGGCGGCAGCCGTAACGCGGCGCCATGCAAGCGGTGGCGGGCCGCGCGTGTGGGCGCACCGGGTCCTCGTTCCAAGTCCCTGATCCGTAATGAAAACGAGACGTGCTTGCCCGTGCCTTCGGCCGCACTGGGTGGCGGCTTGATCCAGATCAAATGAGAATCGTTTGCATTTGCGAAATGGTCGCGTTAAAGTCCGTCCCGCGGGCTCGACGGTCTGCGCAATCCCGCCGCACCCGCGAGTCCATCGTTGGACGTTGACAGGAAAAGACCCATGAACATGCAACGAACGATCGACACGTGCCGCGCCGAGGCCTGGCTCGAGCGCGGCCTGCGCTGGACATTCGCGCTCGGACTGGCGCTGGGTGTGGCGGCGCAAGCCACCGAGGCGCGGGCGCAGGAGAAGGTGCTGAACCTGTATTCGGCGCGCCACTATCAGACCGACGAGGCGCTGTATTCGAACTTCACGAAGCAGACCGGCATCAGGATCAACCGCATCGAGCTCGGCGACGAGCAGCTCCTGCAGCGGCTCAAGAGCGAGGGCGCGAACAGTCCCGCCGACGTCGTGCTGCTGGTCGACGTCGCGCGGCTATGGCGTGCGCAGATCGACGGATTGTTTCAGCCGATCAAGTCGAAGGTGCTCGAGGAGCGCATTCCCGCCAATCTGCGCTCCAACGACGGCACCTGGTTCGGGTTTTCCACCCGCGCGCGCGTGATCGTCTACAACAAGGCGACCGTGAAGCCCGAGGACGTCGACACCTACGAAGAGCTTGCCGATCCGAAGAACAAGGGCAGGGTCTGCACGCGGTCGGGTTCGCACCCCTACATGCTGTCGCTGATCGGCAGCATGGTCGAGCGACTGGGCGAAGCGAAGACCGAGGAATGGGCGCGCGGGATGGTCGCCAACATGGCGCGGCCGCCGCGCGGCGGCGACACCGATCAGATTCGCGCGGTGGCGAGCGGCGAGTGCGGCGTGGCGATCTCGAACTCGTATTACTGGGTGCGGCTCGTGCGCTCCGACGATCCGAAGGACAAGGACGTGGTCGCCAAGGTCGGCTTCATCTGGCCGAACCAGGCGACGTCCGGCACGCACGTCAACATTTCCGGCGGCGCCGTCGCGCGGCACGCGCCGAACCGCGACCACGCGATCCGCTTCCTCGAGTACCTGGCCACCCCCGAAGCGCAGGCCTATTTCGCCAACGGCAACAACGAATGGCCGGTCGTCAAGGGCGCTGAGCTGAACAACCCCGCGCTTGCCGCGCTCGGCAGCTTCAAGCAGGAAAACGTGCCGCTGTCTTCGATCGGCAAGGGCCAGATCGCCGCGCAGCGTATTCTCGACCGCGTCGGCTATCGCTGAGCGGCGAAGCGCGCAGACTCGTCGCCGCGGATGCGGGGTCTTGTGACCTCCCCCGACCTCCAGCAGGCCTCGCTCCGCGGCGACGTCCCATTGCATCATGAAGACGACCCGCCCGCAGGGAGCGGCGCCGGCGCCGCCTGCGACCGCTCCGCGCACGATGTCGAGCGCCGAACTCTTCGGCGCCGGCCGCGAGGTTCGCATCGTGCATCGCGGCGAGCAGTACACGCTGCGCCTCACGCGCCTTGGGAAGCTGATCCTGACCAAGTAGCGCGCGCGTAACGATCAACGCAGTCGAGTCGAACGATCACGAAACCGTAAGAACAGCCGAAGCCAGCCAGTCGCCCGGCGCCGCTGCCAGCGGTGCCGGCAGCGCGACGAGCAAGCCGGCGGGATTTCCGGGCCCGATCTTGGCCCGATGCCCGCGGGACCCAAGAAGATGCTCGTCCGCCATTCCAATCGCTTCTCGCCGCACCGTATCGGCGGCGCCGCCGTCGTCGCCGGATTGCATGGCCTCGTCGTGTCGATCGCGCTGGCGATCGGTGGCGAGGGCGCCTCGTCGCGCGCGCCGCGCGCCGTCGAAGTGCGGCTGATCGACGCGCCGGGGCGCAGGGAACCCGAGTCATCCTTGCCGGCGGTCGTCCCTGCGCTGCGTCCACCCGCGACGCTTGGCCTCCCGCCCTTGCCCGACGTTGCGATCGAGGTGCAGCCTGCGCCGGCGATCGCAACGCCGATCGCGGCCGCGGCCGGCAGCCCCCCGCCGGCGACGGGCGACCCAAGCGTGCGCGTGGCGCCACGCGCTGACGCGGCGGCTGAGCCAGCGCATGTCCGGCACGTCGAGTACGCGCAGTTCGAGCCTCCCGCCTACCCGCCGCTGTCGCGGCGCCTGGGCGAGCAGGGACTCGTGGTCGTGCGCGTACTGATCGACGAACACGGCCGCCCCGTCGAGGCCGCGGTGTCCGTTTCGTCCGGATTCCCGCGTCTTGACGACGCGGCGGTGCGCGCGGTGCGTGCCTCGCGCTTCCGTCCGCACATCGAAGGCGATCGCCCGCGGTCCGCCTACGCGCTGGTGCCGATTCGATTCGACCTGACCTGAGGAGGCGCGATGCACGACGACGAGACCTTGGACCTCGCGACCGTTCCCGGAGACCGCATCGTCTGCGGTCTGCTGTACCTGCTGACGCAGTGGTCGGTGCGCGGCGGGGCCCCGCTTGCGCGGGCCATCAGCCGGCACCTTCAGATGCTTGCCGATTATCCGGACACGAGCGCGCCGCTGCGCGCCAACTGCCTGCGGCTGCGCAGCCACTGGCTTGCGCCGTCTGCGCCCGGCGCGCCGACCGGCGCGGTTCGCACGTGGCACTGAACCGGGCGCGACCCGACATCCGGCGACGAGAGGAGACCCGCACATGATGCTTCTTGGAACGAACCCACGCCTGCGCAGACGCCGAGGCGGGCGGCCGCTCGTCGCCCTGGTTGCCGCATGTGCAAGCGCGGCGGCACTGGCGCAGGGCGATCCGGGCGCGAACGACACGCCACTGAGGGAAGTGGTCGTCACCGCCACGCGCACCGAGGCCGAAGCGCAGAAAGTGCCGGCGACGATCACCCGCGCCACGCGCGAAGACATCGACGGCCGACTGCCGGCCGACGACGCGGAGCTGTTCAAGAACGAGCCCGACGTGGCGTTCGGCCGCGACGCGCGCGTGTGGAACCTGACGACCGGGACGTTCAGCAAATCGCTCGCCGGGGACACCTTCCCGCTGCGCGACTTCGCGCCGGGCACCACCGATACGGTAGGCGTGTTCGTGCAGGACGAGATCGCCGGGCTCGCGGGCGGCCGGCTGACGCTCGTGCCGGGGCTGCGGTACGACTGGCGCCGGCTCGAGCCGCAAGTCGATGTCTTGTCGCAGGCCGTGCTGGCGGCCATCGGCAGGCAGGCCGTGGCGCAGACCGACGGCGCCGTTTCGCCGAAGCTCGCTGCGTCCTGGCAGTTCATGCCGGCGCTATCGGCTTACGGTCAGATCGTGCGCGGCTTTCGCGCGCCGAACTACGAAGAGGTCAACGGCCATTTCCGCAACGCTGCGCAGAGCTACGGCATCACGCCCAATCCGAACCTGCAGCCCGAAGCGAGCACCGGCGTCGAACTGGGGCTGCGCTACGGCGGCCCTGCACTGCGCGCGCAGTTGGCCGCGTTCGACAACCGCTACAAGAACTTCATCACGACCGTGCAACTGGTCTGCCCCGGCGATCCGAACTGCATCGCCGGCTTGGGCACGACCTTCATGCCAGTCAATCGCTCGCGCGTGCGGATCTACGGCGTCGAGGCGCGCTTTGCCTGGGATGTCGCGCGCGGCTGGCGCGTCTGGGGCGCGGTCGCGCACGCGCGCGGCGGCGACGAAGCGAGCGGCAGGCCGCTCGACAGCGTGGAGCCGACGCGCTGGCTGCTCGCGCTCGCGCGCGAGTATCAGCGCTGGGGCGCCGAGGCCACGCTGCGCGCAGCCGCCGCGGTCAAGCGCGTCGACGATTTCAGCGGCCCGACGTTCGCGCCGTGGTTCCGCCCGCCGGGCTACGAGGTGCTCGATCTGGCGGCGTGGTTCACGCCGTCGCCGCGCCTGCGCCTCGCGCTGGCGGTCAACAACCTCTTCGACCGCAAGTACTGGCAGTGGAGCGACATTCGTCTGGCCGACGCGCGCAACCCGGCCGGCGTGGACTTGTATTCGCGGCCGGGCCGCAACGTCGCGGCGCGCGTCGAATACGCGTTCTGAAAGGAGGTCATTCACATGCAGACCGAAACGATGTCTTCGCCTGCGGCGGGCGCCGATCGGCAGGCGCTCGCCGCGGCGTTCCACGCGTTGCGCCGCGAACGCAAGCTGCGCCATCGCGATGCCGCGCGCGCACTCGGCGTCAGCGAATGCGAAGCGGTGGCGGCGGCGGTCGGACAACACGGGCCGATGGCGTGCGTGCGGCTCGCCGGGCCATGGCCGGCGCTGTTCGAAAAAATGCCGCGGCTCGGACGCGTGCTGGCGCTGACGCGCAACGACACCACCGTGCACGAGAAGACCGGCCGCTTCGAGAACATGTCGCACGAAGGGCAGGTGGGACTCGCGCTCGGTCGCGACATCGACCTGCGGATCTTCTATTCGCGCTGGGCGCACGGCTACGCGGTGAGCGAGGAAACGGCGCACGGTATGCAGCGCAGCCTGCAGTTCTTCGATGCGCACGGCGTGGCCGTGCACAAGGTCTTCCTGCGCGACGGCTCGGACCTCGCGGCCTTCTCCGATCTCGTCGAGCGCCACGCGAGCGACGACCAGCGCCCCGGCGAGCGCGTGCAGCCCGGCGCCGCGCCCGCCGTACCGGTCGCGGACGACGAGATCGACGTGCCGGCGTTTCACGCGGCGTGGCAGGCGCTCGCCGACACGCACGAGTTTTTCCCGCTGCTGCGCCGGTTCGGGCTCGCGCGCCTGCAGGCGCTGCGGCTGGCACCGGCCGATTTCGCGTACCGCGTCAACGAGGCGGCCGCGCGGCTGCTGCTGCAGGAAGCGGCGCGCGGCGGCGTGCCGATCATGTGCTTCGTCGGCAACCCGGGAATGATCCAGATCCACACCGGCCCCGTGCAGCGGGTCGAGATGATGGGGTCGTGGCTGAACGTGCTCGACCCGGGCTTCAACCTGCATCTGCGCGAGGACAGCATCGCTGCGGCTTGGGTCGTGAAGAAGCCGACGCGCGACGGCCACGTGACGTCGCTCGAGCTGTTCGACGGCGCGGGCGGCACGATGGCGATGTTCTTCGGCGAGCGCAAACCCGGCAGCGCGGAGCGCGCCGATCGGCGCGCGCTCGTCGAACTGCTGCCGCGCCTGGACGGATGAGCGCGATGGATACGCGGCGGCGCACGTTGACGCTCGCGGCGGCGCTCGGCTGCACGGTGCCGGCGGCGCACGCGCGGGCAGCGGACGCCGGCGCGCCGCGCGTGGTGACGGTCGGCGGGGCGCTGACCGAAATCGTCTACGCGCTCGGTGCCGAGGCGCTGCTCGTCGGCACCGACACGACGAGCCTGTATCCGGAGGCGGCGCGGGCGACGCCGAAGCAGCTCGAAGCCGCCGGCGTGCGGCTGGTGCGCGGCGACGGCGGGCATTCGATCGACGCGCTGTTGCGCAACGTGCAGGCGATCGGCGCGGCGCTCGGTCGCGGCGAGCAGGCGCGCAGGCTCGCCGGCGGAGCTGCAGGATCAGTGGCGCGCGACCGCAGCGCGCATCGCGCCGCGCGCACCGGCGCCGCGCGTGCTGTTCGTGCTGTCGCACGTGGCGACCAGCGTGCAGGTGGCGGGCGAAGGCACGACGGCGGCCGCGATGATCGCACTGGCCGCGGCGAGCAACGCGCTGACCGGTTTTTCGGGCTATCGGCCGCTGACGGCCGAGGCGGCGGTGGCCGCCGCGCCCGACTTCGTCCTCACCACGACGCGAGGCGTCGAGGCGCTCGGCGGCACCGAGCGGCTGCTCGCGCAGCCGGGACTCGCACTGACACCGGCGGCGCGCGCGCGCCGCGTGCTGGCGCTCGACGCGCTGTATCTGCTGGGTTTCGGCCCGCGCATGCCGCAGGCGGTGGCCGAGGTGGCGCGCTTCGCGGGGACGTGGGCATGAACGCGGTCGCGCCGACGATCGGCGCCGCCGCGCGCCGCGGCGGCGAGCCGCGCGCGCGCCGGCTGCCGGCGTCGGTCGTTATGCCCGCGCTGGCGCTGGCGCTGGCGCTTGCCGTCGGCGCGGTGTTGGCGATCGGCCACGGCGCCTACCGCATCGCGCCGGCGGATGTGCTGCGCATCCTCGGCGAGCGCGCGTTCGGGCTCGCGCTCGGGGCCGACGCCCAGCAGGCGGCCGTGCTGACCACGATCCGCCCGCCGCGGGTGCTGCTCGCCGTGCTGACCGGCGCGGGGCTGGCGGTCGCAGGTACGCTGATGCAGGGACTGTTTCGCAATCCGCTCGCCGATCCTTCGCTGATCCGCGTTTCGGCCGGGGCAGCGCTCGCCGCGGCGAGCGTCATCGTGCTCGGTGCCTCGTGGCTGCCCGGCCCGCTGCGCGCAAGCGCCTTGGCCGCGACCGCGCTGCCGCTGGCGGCGTTCGCGGGCAGCCTGGCCGTCACCGTGCTCGTCTATCGGATCGGCCGCGCGCACGGCGTGCTGTCGCTGCCGATCACGCTGCTGGCGGGCATCGCGGGGAACGCGATGGCGATGGCCGGCATCGGGCTGCTCGTCTACGTGGCGAGCGACGAGCAGTTGCGCACGCTCGCGTTCTGGAACCTCGGCTCGCTCGCCGCCGGAACCTGGTCGACGCTTGCGGCCGTGGCCCCGCTGGTCGTGCTGGCGCTGGCAGCAGCGGGGCGGCTCGCGTCGCCGCTGAACGCGCTGGCGCTGGGCGAGGCGCGCGCCGAGCACCTGGGGGTTGACGTGCCGCGCACCAAGCGGCGCGCGATCGTGCTCGCAGCGCTCGCCACCGGCAGCCTGGTTTCGGTGGCCGGCGTGATCGGATTCGTCGGGCTGGTTGCTCCGCATCTGGTACGGCTCGCGTGCGGGCCGGATCACCGCATCGTGCTGCCCGGTGCGGCGTTGCTGGGCGCGGTGCGGGTGCTGGCGGCGGACGCGGTCGCGCGAACGAGCGTGGCCCCGGCCGAATTGCCGATCGGCATTCTGACGGCCGCACTCGGCGCGCCGTTTTTCCTGTTGCTGTTGCGGCGTCGCGCCGCCCGGAGCCTCTGAAATGCTCGTCTGCGCTTCGCTTTCCGTGCGCGCCGGCTGGCGCCTGCTGCTCAAGGACATCGATCTTGCGGTGCGCCCCGGCGAGTTCGTCGCGGTGCTCGGCGAAAACGGCGCCGGCAAGACCACGCTGCTGCGCGCGCTCGCGGGCGAGTCGCTGGCGCCGCTGCGCGCCGGCGGACGCGTCGAGCTGGCCGGTCGGCCGATCAACGCATGGCCGCCGCGCGAGCGCGCCCGGTTGCGCGCCGTGCTACCGCAGCACACCGAGGTGAGCTTCGCGTTCACCGCGCTGGAGGTCGCGCTGCTCGGCCGTCATCCGCATGGCGCGACGGCGGCCGATCGCGCGATCGCGCTGCAGGCGCTGCAACTGGCCGACGCCGCGCATCTGGCCGAGCGCGCGGTGGCCACGCTGTCCGGCGGCGAGCGCACGCGGGTGTTCATGGCGGCGACGTTTGCCCAGCTCTGGGAAACCGGATTCGAACGGCCGCGCTTCCTGCTGCTCGACGAGCCGACCGGCGCGCTCGATCTGGCGCATCAGCATCATCTGCTCGCCACCGCGCGCCAGTTCGCCGCGCAGCGCGGTCTGGGCGTGCTGGCGATCCTGCATGACCTCAACCTCGCTGCGCAGTACGCCGATCGCGTGCTCGTGCTGCGCGACGGACGGCTGCTCGCGCAGGGCGCGCCGCGGGAGGTACTGTCGCCGTCACTGATCGCGGAAGCCTTTGCGGTGGCGGCCAGCGTGCTGGCGCATCCGCTCAAACCGGCGCCGCTGATCGCGACCGCGCAGCGGTCGGTCCTCGTGCACGCACGACAGCGCGTACCATGCGCGCCGCCATGCCTCAGCAGAACCCCGACGTCATCGTCATCGGCGCCGGCCACAACGGCCTGACCTGCGCGTGTTATCTGGCGGCCGCCGGCCTGAAGGTGCGCGTACTCGAGCGCCGCGGCGTGGTCGGCGGCGCGGCGGTGACCGAGGAGTTCCATCCGGGCTTCCGCAACTCGAGCGCGAGCTACACGGTCAGCCTGCTGCAGCCCAAGGTCATCCGCGACCTGAAGCTCGCCGAGCGCGGACTGCGGATCGTCGAGCGGCCGTTCTCGAACTTCGTGCCTTTGCCCGACGGACGCAGCCTTTGCTTCGGCGGCGATCTCGCGGCCACGCAAGCCGAGGTCGCGCGCTTTTCGCCGCGCGACGCGCAGCGGCTGCCGGCGTATTACGCACAGCTCGATCGGCTGGCCGATCTCGTGAAGCGGTGGGTGCTGCGCGTGCCGCCCAATCTCGGCGGACCTTGGATCGTCGAAGGCTGGCGCGATCTGGTCGCCGCCGCGCGGCTGCTGCTGCAGTTCGGCCGACTGCCGAACGAAGGGCGGCGCGATCTGATCGATCTGTTCACCAAGAGCGCAGGCCACTGGCTCGACGCGATCTTCGAAGCGGATCCGTTGAAGGCTGTGCTGGGCTGGGATTCGGTCGTCGGCAACTACGCGAGCCCGTACGCGGCAGGCTCGGCGTACGTGCTGCTGCATCACTGCTTCGGCGAGGTCAACGGCAAGCCGGGGCGGTGGGGCCACGCGATCGGCGGCATGGGGCGGATCACCGAGCTGATGGCGGACGAGGCGCGCTCGCGCGGCGTGCGCATCGACACCGACGCCGCTGTGAAGCGCGTGCTCGTCGAAGGCGGCCGCGCGGCCGGCGTCGAGCTCGAAAGCGGCGAGACGATCCGCGCGCGCGCGGTCGCCGCGAACGTGACGCCGAGGCTGCTGTATCAGCGGCTCGTCGATCGCAGAGAGCTGCCGGAAGACTTCGCCGCGGCGATCGACCGCTACCGCTGCGGATCGGGCTCGCTGCGGATCAACGTAGCGCTGTCCGAGCTGCCCGACTTCGCGTGCCGGCCGGGAACGAACGCGCAGCCGCATCACGCGAGCGGGATCGTTTTCGCGCCGTCGCTCGCCTACATGGATCGCGCGTGGCGGGATGCCGAGGCAGCGGGCTTCAGCGCGCAGCCGATCGTCGAGATGCTGATTCCGAGCGTGGTCGACGACACGCTCGCGCCGAGAGGCGCGCACGTGGCGTCGTTGTTCTGCCAGCAGTTCAAGCCGGACGCGGATTGGGACCGGCTGAAGGACCGCGCGGTCGAAGCGGTGTTCGACGTGGTGCAGGCGTTCTGCCCGAACTTCCGCCGCGCCCTCATCGGCTGGCGCGCGTGGACGCCGCTCGATCTCGAACGCGAGTTCGGGCTGACGGGCGGCGACATCTTTCACGGCCAGCTTTCGCTCGACCAGCTCTTTTTGCTGCGGCCCGTGCTCGGCTACGCGCGTTATCGGGGTCCGATCAAGGGTCTGTATCACTGCGGCTCGGGTGCGCATCCGGGCGGCGGTGTGACCGGCGCGCCCGGGCACAACGCCGCGGTGGAGATCGCCCGCGACCTCGAGTGATCCGGAAAACCGCGATTGAACCCAAAAACCGCGGTTGAACCACAGAGACACAGAGAACACCGAGGAAAAACAAGGTTGTCCGGGTCTATGGCGTCTCACCCGTCGGGTGATCGCCTTCCTGCATCGCAAACGCTTGGGTTAGCGCAGTTCTCCGTGCTACCTGTGTCTCTGTGGTGAGAAGAATTTCGGGTGATCAGCCGCCGCGCCCGACGAGCCCGGCGGCCAGTTCGACGTTGCCGCCGGCCGCCGCGGTGTTGATCGTCACCGTGCGTTCGGTGACGAAGCGCAGCAGATAGTGCGGGCCGCCGGCTTTCGGCCCCGTGCCCGAAAGCCCTTCGCCGCCGAAAGGCTGCGATTCGACGACCGCGCCGATGATGTTGCGGTTCACGTACAGGTTGCCCACGCGCGCCCGCGCGCGAACGTGCTCGACGCGTGCGTCCAGCCGCGTGTGCAGCCCCATCGTCAGCCCGTAGCCGCTGCCCGCGATCTCGTCGAGCACGCGGTCGAGCGCGCGTTTGTCGAAGCGCACGACGTGCAAGATGGGTCCGAAGTTTTCGCGCTCGAGCTGGCGCATCGACTCGATCTCGTACGCGATCGGCGGAAAGTAGTGGCCGTCGAGTCCCGCCGGCAGCTCGCATTCGTGAAGCTTCTTCGCGTGGGCGCGCAGCCAGGCGCGGTGCGCGCGCAGCGCCTCGAGCGCGGCGGCGTCGATCACCGGGCCGACGTCGGTCGCCGGATCGCGCGGGTCGCCGATTGCGAGTTCGCGCATCGCACCGGCGATCATCGCAAGCACCGCGTCGGCGATCTCGTGCTGAACGTACAGCACGCGCAGCGCGCTGCAGCGCTGCCCGCACGAGCGAAACGCGCTCGAGATCACCGCGTCGGTTACCTGCTCGGGCAGCGCGGTCGAATCGACGATCATCGCGTTCTGCCCGCCCGTTTCGGCGACCAGCGCCGCCAGCGGAGCGTCGCGCGCGGCGAGCGCGCGGTTGATCGCGCGCGCCGTCTCGGTCGAGCCGGTGAAGGCCACGCCCGCGATGCGCGGATCGCTCGTCAGTCGCCGGCCGACGGTTTCGCCCGGGCCGGGCGCCATTTGCAGCAAGTCGATCGGAATGCCGGCCGCATGCATCAGCTTGACCGCGCGATGCGCCACCAGCGGCGTCTGCTCGGCCGGCTTGGCGATCACGGCGTTGCCGGCGACCAGCGCCGCAGCGACCTGCCCCGTGAAGATCGCGAGCGGAAAGTTCCAGGGGCTGATGCAGACGAACACGCCGCGGCCGTGCAGGTCGAGCTCGTTCGATTCCCCGACGGGTCCGGGCAGCGTGCGGCGCGCGAGCGTGGCGCAGGCCGACGCGGCGTAATAGCGCAGGAAGTCGACCGCCTCGCGCACTTCGAGGTGCGAGTCCAGATACGTCTTGCCGGCCTCGCGGACCAGAAGTTGCACGAGCGCATCGTGCTCGCGCTCGTACGCATCGGCGGCGCGTTCGAGCAATTCCGCGCGCGCCGCCACTCCGCGCGCATCCCACGCCGGCTGCGCAGCGACCGCCGCCGCGACGGCCGCATCGACCTCGGCATCGCTCGCGTCGATGACGGTGCCGACCGTTTCGGCCAGCCGCGCCGGGTTGACGACGGGGCGCGCCTGTCCGCCCGGTCGCGCAAGGCCCGCGATCAGCGGCGCGGCGCATGCGCGTTCGAGCGGCGAGTTCACGGCCGCCGCGAGCGCGGCGAGCGTGCGCGGTTCGGCCAGATCGCGGCCGGCTGAGTTGCGCCGCGGAGCAAACAGTTTCGCGCCCGCCGCGAGCGGCGCTTCGGCCGCCGCCTCGTTGCGCGCCTGCTCGAACGGATCCACGAGCAGCGCATCGATGGGCGTGCCTTCGTCGGCGATTTGGTGGACGAACGAGCTGTTGGCGCCATTTTCCAGCAGCCGCCGGACGAGATAAGCCAGCAGATCGCGAAAGCTGCCCACGGGCGCGTAGACGCGGACCGCGGCGTTCGGCCGCTCGGCGAGCACCGCGCGGAACAACGCCTCGCCCATGCCGTGCAGCCGCTGGAACTCGAAACGCTTCTTCGGTGCAGCCGCGTCGGCCACCGCGCACACCCAGGCAGCGGTCAGCGCGTTGTGCGTGGCGAACTGGGGGAACACGGGGGCGTCCGCAGTCAGCAGCCGCTGCGCAATCGCCGCGTACGACACGTCGGTCGCCCACTTGCGGGTGAACACCGGAAAGCCGGACATGCCCAGCTCCTGCGCGCGCTTGATCTCGGCGTCCCAGTACGCGCCCTTCGTCAGCCGGATCGCGAGCGGCCGCTTGAGCTCGGCGATCCTCGCAAGCAGGTAGTCGACCGTCGCCGCCGCGCGCGTCTGATACGCCTGCACCGCGAGCCCGAGCCCTTCCCAGCCCGCCAGTCGCGGCTCGCGCATCAGCCGCTCGAGCAGCGCCACGTGCAGCACGAGCCGCTCGGACTCCTCGGCGTCGATCGTGAAACTGATATCGGCGTCGCACGCCTGAACCGCCAGGGCACGCAGCCTCTCGTACAGCTCGCCCTCGACCCGCTCGAGCTGCGCGGTTTCGAAACGCGGATGGATCGCCGACAGCTTGATCGAGATGCCGTCGCGCTGGCTGAAGTGGCCGGTCTTTCCGGTCGCGGCGAGCGATTCGATCGCGGCACGGTAGCCGTTGAAGCTGCGCTCGGCGTCGGCGGCGGTGCGGGCGCCTTCGCCGAGCATGTCGAACGAGTGCGTGATGCGCACGTCGGTGCGATGCATCGCGCGTTCGAGCGCTTCTTCGAGCGAGGTGGCGAAGACGAACTGCTCGCCGAAGCGGCGGATGCCTTCGATCACAAGCGGCCGCAGCGTGCTGCGCGCGAGCCAGTCGCGGATGCCCGGCGCGTCGGTCGAACGCAGGTCGACCGGCGCGCTGACCTGGCCGGCGATGCGCAGCGCGCCCGCCAACACGCGCGCGATGAATCCTTCGCCGGCGGTGGGCGGCGCGGCGCCGCGGAAGGCGGCAAGCTTTTCGGCGATCAGCCAGCTCTGCGTATCCGGGTCGGGCGCGCGCAGCAGCGCTTCGGCCAGCCGCAGCAGCGCCACGCCTTCGGTGCTTGCGAGCGGAAAGGTCGCGAGCAAGTTCTGCGCCGACAGCACGCCCGGCGGCGTGGCACGCACCGCACGGATCCAGCGCTCGGCGGTCGAGCGCGCGGTCGCGTGCAATGCGGGGTCGGTGGGGGTCGCCAGCAGCGCGGCGATCGCGTCGCGCTCGCTGCGATAGGGATCGCCGAGCGCCGGCAGTTGCACGAGGCGATCGATCCAGGCCATCGCGGGTGTCTCCCAGCGGCATCCGTCTTGCGCCGCGCGACTGTAGCACTGGGTCTGTGCAGAGTGCGCCGATACAATCGCGCCGCGCCGCCGATTCCGTCCCGCATGTTCGATTTCTCCGCCGAAGCCGGATTCGTCGGCCTGTTCGTTGCGAGTTTCGTGGCCGCGACGGTGTTGCCCGGCGGATCGGAATTCTTTCTGATCGCCGTCATCCACAAACATCCCGAGGCGGTCTGGCAGGCGGTCGGCGTGGCCACCGCCGGCAACACGCTCGGCGGGATGACTTCGTATGCGGTCGGCCGGCTGATCCCGAACCGCGCGCAGCACAAGGCGATCATCTATCTGCACCGGTACGGCTACTGGTCGTTGCTGTTGTCCTGGCTTCCTCTGCTCGGCGATGCGCTGGCGGTCGCCGCGGGCTGGCTGCGCTTCAACCCGTGGTTCGCGCTCGCGCTGTTCGCAATCGGCAAGCTCGTGCGGTACGCGGCCGTCGCCGGCGGCTGGAACTGGATCGCGGCGACGGTGCTGCCGCGGCTCGCGCCGTAGAGGTGTCGCTCGATCCGCGACGGATACAGCGGGATGCACCGCCCGCGTTCGTATAATCGCGCCGTTCATCGGCCGCTCCGCTCTCCGAATTTCCCCGCATCGCTCGCCTCGAGCCTCATCCCCGCCATGAAGATCCTCGTTTGCGTCAAGCGCGTCGTCGACTACAACGTCAAGGTCCGGGTGAAGTCCGACCAGACCGGCGTGGACATCGCCAACGTCAAGATGTCGATGAATCCTTTCGACGAGATCGCCGTCGAGGAGGCGGTGCGGCTGAAGGAGGCGGGCGTGGCGACCGAGATCGTCGCCGTCTCCTGCGGTGTCGCGCAGTGCCAGGAGACACTGCGCACCGCGATGGCGATCGGCGCCGACCGCGCGATCCTGGTCGAAACCGACGTCGAGCTGCAGCCGCTGGCGGTGGCCAAGCTGCTCAAGGCGCTCGTGGACAAGGAGCAGCCGCAGCTCGTACTGCTCGGCAAGCAGGCCATCGACGACGACGCCAACCAGACCGGACAGATGCTGGCCGCGCTCGCGGGCCTGCCGCAGGCGACCTTCGCATCGAAGCTGAAGATCGCCGACGGCCGAGCCGAAGTCGCGCGCGAGGTCGACGGCGGACTGGAGACGGTGTCGGTGAAGCTGCCCGCGGTCGTGACGGTCGATCTGCGGTTGAACGAGCCGCGCTACGTCACCTTGCCCAACATCATGAAAGCCAAGAAGAAGCCGCTCGACACGGTCAAGCCCGCCGACCTCAGCGTGGACGTGACGCCGCGACTGAAGACGCTGAAGGTGACCGAGCCGCCGGCGCGCAAGGCCGGCATCAAGGTGCCCGACGCCGCCACGCTCGTCGCCAAGCTCAGGACCGAAGCGAAGGTGCTTTGAGCGCTGCCGCGCGGCCGACAACGAATCCCGGAGACCGTTCATGCCTGCACTCGTACTTGCCGAACACGACAACAAGCATCTGAAGGCGGCGACGCTGAACACCGTCACCGCGGCTGCCAAGGCGGCGGGCGAGGTGCACGTGCTCGTCGCCGGCCACGACTGCGCCGCGGTCGCGCAGCAGGCGGCGAAGATCCAGGGTGTGAGCAAGGTGCTGGTCGCCGACGCCCCGCACCTTGCCGACGGGCTCGCGGAAAACGTCGCCGAACAGGTGCTGGCGTTGGCGCGCGGCTACAGCCACGTGTTCGCACCGGCCACGAGCTTCGGCAAGAACGTGCTGCCGCGCGTGGCGGCGAAGCTCGACAGCGCGCAGGTGTCGGACATCGTCGGCGTCGAGTCGTCGGACACGTTCACGCGGCCGATCTACGCGGGCAACGCGATCGCCACCGTCCAATCGAGCGATCCGATCAAGGTCGTCACGGCGAGGCCGACCAACTTTGACGCGGCGCCGGCCGAAGACGGCAATGCGGCGGTCGAAAGCGTCGCGCCGGTGGCGGACGCGGGCTTGTCGAAGTTCGTCGGGCGCGAGGTCGCCAAAAGCGATCGCCCCGAGCTGCAGGGGGCCAGGGTCGTCGTCGCCGGCGGGCGCGGCATGGGATCGGCGGAGAACTTCAAGCTGCTGGAGGCGCTCGCCGACAAGTTGAATGCGGCGCTGGGCGCTTCGCGCGCGGCCGTCGACGCCGGCTACGCGCCCAATGATTGGCAGGTCGGCCAGACCGGCAAGGTCGTGGCCCCCCAGCTCTACATCGCCGTCGGCATCTCGGGCGCGATCCAGCATCTGGCGGGGATGAAGGACTCGAAGGTCATCGTCGCGATCAACAAGGATCCCGAGGCGCCGATCTTCTCGGTCGCCGACTACGGCATCGTCGGCGATCTGTTCGAGATCGTTCCGCAACTGGTGAAGGAACTCGGCTAGGCACGACATCATCGACCTACGGAGCACAGCGCACGGACCGCCGTGACCCTGTGCCCTTTCGCTTTTCCGGGAGCGTGAAATGAGCTACGCCGCACCGATCAAGGACATGCTGTTCGTGATGAAAGAGCTGGCGGGGCTGGCCGAGATCCAGAAGCTCCCCGGCTGCGAGGACGCGACCGACGAGACGATCGAAGCCGTGCTGAACGAGAACGCGCGCTTCATGGCCGAAGTGGTGGCGCCGCTGAACGTCACCGGCGACGTGCAGCCGGCGACCTGGCACGACGGCGAGGTCAAGACCACGCCCGGTTTCAAGGAAACCTTTCGCGCGTTCGTCGAAGCCGGCTGGCAGGGCGTTCAGCATCCTCAGGAGTACGGCGGGCAGGGGCTGCCGAAGCTGGTCGCCACACCGTGCACGGAGATGCTGCAGTCGGCCAACCTTTCCTTCGCGTTGTGCCCGCTGCTGACCGACGGCGCGATCGAGGCGCTGCTGACCGCCGGCAGCGACGAGCAGAAGAAGCTGTACGTCCCGCGGCTGATCGACGGAAGCTGGACGGGCACGATGAACCTGACCGAGCCGCAGGCGGGCTCCGACCTCGCGCAGGTGCGCACGCGCGCGGTCCGCCAGTCCGACGGCAGCTACCGCATCACCGGCCAGAAGATCTTCATCACCTACGGCGAACACGATCTCGCGCAGAACATCGTCCACCTCGTGCTCGCGCGCACGCCCGATGCGCCGGAAGGCGTCAAGGGGCTTTCGCTGTTCATCGTGCCGAAGTTCCTGGTCGACGCCGACGGCAGGCTCGGCAAGCGCAACGACGTGTACTGCGCTTCGATCGAACACAAGCTCGGCATCCATGCCAGCCCGACCGCGGTGCTGATCTACGGCGACGACAAGGGCGAGGTCGGTCCGGGCGCGATCGGCCACCTGGTCGGCGAGGAAAACCGCGGCCTCGAGTACATGTTCATCATGATGAACGCGGCGCGCTTCCAGGTCGGCATGCAGGGCATCGCGGTCGCCGAGCGCGCCTATCAGAGGGCGGCGGCCTACGCGAAGGAGCGCGTGCAGGGCCGCGCGGTCGAGGGTTCCAGCGGACCCGTCGCGATCGTCCATCACCCGGACGTTCGCCGGCTGTTGATGTTCATGCGCGCGCATACCGAAGCCGCGCGCGCGATCGCGTATGTGGCCGCCGCGCACTACGACGTTTCGCACCTGCATCCGGACGAGGGCAGGCGCAGGCAGGCGCGCGCCGCGTACGAATACCTGGTGCCGATCGTCAAGGGCTGGAGCACCGAGATGTCGATCGAAGCGGCCTCGGCCGGCATCCAGGTGCATGGCGGCATGGGATTCATCGAGGAGACCGGCGCCGCGCAGTACTACCGCGACGCGCGCATCCTGACGATCTACGAAGGGACGACCGCGATTCAGGCCAACGACTTCGTCGGCCGCAAGACCGTGCGCGACGGCGGCGCGGTCGCCCGTGCTTTCATCGCGCAGATGCGTGCCACGCAGGCCGAACTCGCCCGATCGAGCCAGGCCGATCTGGTCGCCATCGGGCGGCGGCTCGGTGCGGCGATCCAGGCCTACGAAGAAGCGGTCGACTACGTGGTCGGCGGCTTCACGAGCGACATCCGCAGCGTGTTTGCCGGATCGGTGCCGTTTCTGAAACTGGCCGGCGTCACCCATGGCGGCTGGCAGATGGGGCGCGCCGCGCTCGCCGCGGCCGGGCGGCTTGCGCAGGGCGGCGCGGATGCGGATTTCTGTCGCGCGAAGATCGCCACGGCGCGCTTTTTCGCCGACCACGTACTGACGACCGCGCCCGGGCTGCGCGACAGCATCGTCGACGGTGCGGCGGGCGTGCTCGCGCTGGCCGCCGAGCAGTTCTAACCCGCCCCGGCGGGCGGGCGATTCATAGCGATCGCCTATGCCGGCCATTGGCACAAATCATTGGCTCGAGCGCGCGCACGCGCTTAAATTTCCGGCTGCTTGACGCCGCAGCATGCGGCATCGGCTTTTTCGTCCGTTGGATCCAACCAGGAGGCATCTATGGCACAACTCAAAGGCTCGAAAACCGAGGAGAACCTGAAGTACGCGTTCGCCGGTGAGTCGCAGGCGAACCGGCGCTACCTGTACTTCGCGGCGAAAGCCGACGTCGAGGGCTACAACGACGTCGCCGCCGTATTCCGCTCGACCGCCGAGGGCGAGACGGGTCACGCGCACGGCCACCTCGAATACCTCGAGCAGGTCGGCGATCCGGCCACGGGTCTGCCGATCGGTCCGACCAAGGCCAACCTGAAGGCGGCGATCGCGGGCGAGACGCACGAGTACACCGACATGTACCCGGGCATGGCCAAGACGGCCCGCGAGGAAGGCTTCGACGAGATCGCCGACTGGTTCGAGACCCTCGCGAAGGCCGAGCGCTCGCACGCCAACAAGTTCCAGAAGACGCTGGACTCGCTGGTCGACTGATCGAAGTCGCCGGCTCCGGACGCCGCGCACTCCGGAGCGTTTGACGATCTTTTCATCGGGCGGGCTGCAATGCAGCCCGCTTCGTCGAGCGCGGCGTGCCGCGCTCGACGAAGCCCATCATCGATTTCAAAAAGAAGCGCCGATGACCGTCCGCGAAGGAAGTCTCGAAGCACCCATCCGCCATCCGCTCGCGTGGAAGAGTCCCGAGTTCTGGGATCGGGCCGCGCTCGACGAGGAACTCGCGCGCGTCTTCGACATCTGCCACGGCTGCCGCCGCTGCGTCAGTCTGTGCGGCGCGTTTCCGACGCTGTTCGACCTGGTCGACAACGGCCCGACCGGCGAGGTCGACGGCGTGCCTAAAGAGAAATACAAGGACGTCGTCGACCAGTGCTACCTGTGCGACATGTGCTACATGACCAAGTGTCCGTACGTGCCGCCTCACCCGTGGAATCTCGACTTTCCGCATCTGATGCTGCGCGCCAAGGCGGTGCACTTCCGTACCCAGGGCGTGGCGGCGACCGACAAATTTCTGACGTCGACCGACAAGGTCGGCATGTTCGCCGGCATCCCGATCGTCACGCAGACGGTCAACGCGGTGAACCGTACCCGGCCGGCGCGCGCGCTGATGGAGCGCGCGTTCGGTATCGACCGCAATGCGTGGCGCCCGGAGTTCGCGACGAAGACGTTCCGCGCGGCCGCGCGCTCGAACGCCGCCGCGCCGGTGCGCGACGGCGCCAAGACCCCGGGCAAGGTCGCGATCTTCTCCACCTGCTACGTCAACTACAACGAGCCCGGCATCGGCCACGACCTGCTGCGCATCCTCGAACACAACGAAATTCCGTACGTGATCGTCGAGAAGGAGGCCTGCTGCGGCATGCCGAAACTGGAGATCGGCGATCTGGATGCGGTCGAGCGGCTGAAGAACGTCAACATTCCGCAGCTCGTCAAACTCGCGCGCGACGGTTGCGCGATCCTCAGCGCGATTCCGTCGTGCACGCTGATGTTCAAGCAGGAGCTGCCGCTGATGTTTCCGGAGGACGCCGACGTGCAGGCGGTCAGCGAATCGATGTGGGATCCGTTCGAGTATCTGGTCGCGCGCCACAAGGACGGGCTGCTCAAGACCGACTTCAAGCAACCGCTCGGCACGGTGTCCTACCACGTGCCTTGCCACGGCCGCGTACAGAACATCGGCCGCAAGACCGAGGAGCTGCTCAAACTGTTGCCGCAGACGAACGTCAACACCGTCGAACGCTGTTCGGGCCACTCGGGCCTGTGGGGAACGCGCAAGCAGTTTCACGCGATGGCGATGAAGATCGGCAAGCCGGTGTTCAGGAGCATGGCGGGTGCCAAACCCGACTACATCAGCTCCGATTGCCAGCTCGCCGGTCATCACATCGAGCAGGGCATCGGGCGGTTCGCGCAGGACGCGCTCGGCGGCAAGACGCCGACGGTCGCGCACCCGATCACGCTCGTTCGCATCGCCTACGGTTTGTAGAAAGCATTTCGAAGGACACAGGAGCATGTCTATGCCGACGATTTCCCGCGACAGCCTGCTGACGCTGGAGGCTTACGCGAAGCAGCGCAAGGACTTCCGCGCGAAGGTGATCGCGCACAAGAAGCACCGCACGCTGCATCTGGGCGAGCATATGACGCTGATCTTCGAGGACGAGCTGACGATCCGCTACCAGATCCAGGAGATGCTGCGGATCGAAAAGACGTTCGAGGAAGAGGGCATCCAGGACGAGCTCGACGCCTACAACCCGCTGGTGCCCGACGGCACGAACCTGAAGGCGACGATGATGCTCGAGTACGACGACCCGGTCGTGCGCAAGCGCGAGCTGGCGAAGCTCAAGGGCATCGAGGACCGCGTTTACGTGCAGGTCGACGGTTTCGACAAGGTCTACGCGATCGCCGACGAGGATCTCGAGCGCGAAAACGAGGAGAAGACCTCGTCGGTGCACTTCCTGCGCTTCGAATTCACGCCGGCGATGATCGCCGCGTTCAAGCAGGGGGCGGCGGTCGCGGTCGGCGTGGATCATCCCGCCTACAGCGCGCGCATCGACGAGATCGCGCCGGAGGTGCAGGCGGCTTTGGCGAAAGACTTCGCCTAGAGGGCTCGACGATGCCGCCGGACCGCGACGCCGCGTCCGGTCGGACGGCGGGCCCGCCGCGTGCGCGCAAGGGCCGCGGCGCGGTCGGCAACATCGCGCATCGCTTCGAGCGCGTCGCGCGCGAGGCCGACGGCGACGCGCTCGATGCGGCGCGGCTCGAGGAAGACGAGGCGCTGCCGCCGCTCGCCACGGAAGTCCGCTTCGAGACCGCCCGTAGCCTGCTCGCTTACAACGATTCGCCGGACATCGGCTTCGACCGGTCGATCAACCCGTACCGTGGCTGCGAGCACGGCTGCATCTACTGCTACGCCCGGCCGACCCACAGTTACCTGAACCTCTCGCCCGGGCTCGACTTCGAGACCAGGCTCGTCGCCAAGCGCAACGCCGCCCAAGTGCTGCGCGCCGAGCTGGTGGAGCCGGGCTATCGGCCGGACGCGATCAACCTCGGCTCCGCGACCGACGCCTACCAGCCGATCGAACGCGAGCTGCGCATCACTCGTCAGGTCGTCGAACTGCTGGCGGAAACGAGGCATCCGTTCGCGATCACGACCAAATCGAGCCTCGTCGAGCGCGATCTCGATCTGCTGGCGCCGCTCGCCGCCGAGGGCTTGACCGCGGTCTACGTCAGCATCACGACGCTCGACACGTCGCTCGCGCGCAGGCTCGAGCCGCGCTGCCCGAGCCCGCAGCGGCGGCTGCGTACCGTCGCCGCGCTCGCCCGCGCCGGCGTGCCGGTGTGCGTCAACATCGCGCCGATCATTCCTTTTCTGACCGAGCCCGATCTCGAACGCGTCGTCTCGGCCGCCGCCGATGCGGGCGCACGCGGCGCTTTCTACACGGTGTTGCGCCTGCCGTGGGAGGTGGCGCCGCTGTTCCGCGAATGGCTGGCGACGCACTTTCCCGATCGCGCGCAGCGCGTGCTCGCACGCGTGCGCGAGATGCGCGGCGGGCGCGACTACGACGCAGCGTTCGGCTTGCGGATGAAAGGCGAGGGGCCGTGGGCCGATCTGATCCGCCAGCGTTTCGAGAAGACCTGCGCGCGGCACGGCTTGCAGCGCGTGCGCTTCACGCTGCGCAGCGATCTCTTCGTGCCGCCGCGGCCGCGCACGCCGCAGCTTGCGCTCTTCTAGCGCCGCTTAACGCGACATCCCGAGCGCGTGCTCGAAATAGGTCTGGAACAGCAGCGCGATCGTCGTCATCAGGATCGTCGCGCCGACCATCAGCGCCGCGATCGCGACCAGTACCGCGTCCCATCCGCTGCGGTTGCGGCGCTCGACGTGCGCGTTGAAGCGCGCGTCGAAGCGCTCGTCCGGCGTCAGCGCGATCACCAGCGCCTCGACGAAGCCGGCGATCACCGGAATCATCAGCACGAAGAAGGCAGGCGACTGATACCAGTTGCGCACGCCGAAAAGCAGCGGAAGCATCGTCAGGCTGACCGCGAGCGGCAACCACCACAGTCTCTGCCCAAGATAGACGCGGTGCGCGCCGAGCGCGCCGGCGGCCGCGGCCAGCAGCGCGGCCAATGCCTTGTGACGGAAGTTCACGTGCGAGAGCCGACAGACGATCGCCCCTATGATACGGACACGACCGGATCAGGACGGACGACAATGCGGCTGCGGCGAGCGGTCTGTTGTGCACTTGTGCTTGCGTGCGCGAGCGCCGCGGCGCAACCCGGTGCCGTCTCACCGCTGCAGTCGGCGCAGCAAATGCGCGCGGCCGGTCGGCGCGACGAGGCGATCGCGGCGCTGCGCGCGATCCTCGCGCGCGACCCGGGCAACGGCGAAGCGCGGCTCGAGCTGGCGTTCGCGCTCGAGCAGGCAGGCAATCTGGTTGCCGCGCGCTACCACCTGGAACTCGCGCTCGGCGCCGACCTGACACCCGCGCAGAAGGAACGCGCGCTGCTCGACCTGCGGCGCATCCGCGAGACTTCGACGACGACGGGTTTCTCCGTCGGCACGCTGCCGCCGGTGCGAAGCCGCACCGTGGTCGATTCCGCGGGCAACGCGGCGACCGTCACCGGCGACGGCACCTACGGCCTGGGCGTCGTTGCAGGCGCGCGGCTCGCACTCGGCGAAGATCTGCGCAGCTTCGTGCGCGGCACCGTCGACTGGCGCGACTACGGCGGTCGACTCGACGACTTCCTGTTCGGGCAGGCCACCGCCGGGCGCGTCTTCCGCGCGCAGCGCACGACGTACACGGCCGAACTCGGTGCGCTCGCCTCGCAGTACCAGCGCCGCCACTGGTACACGGGCGGACTGTTGCAGGGTGCAGCGACCGTCTACGCGGACCACGAACTGACATGGACGACGACCGCGCTGGCGCGGCGGTTCGAGTTCACCGAGCTGAAAGGTGCGACCGCGAATCAGGCCTACCTCTTCTCGGATCTACGCCGGGTCCGCCCCGGCTCGATCGCGTACGGCTTTGGCGCCACGTTTGGCGCGAGCCGCGCGCGCGACGACTGGCGCAGCTTCGATTACGGCGAACTGCGCGCGAACTGGCTGCGCGAATTCCGTGGCGGCGTCATCGTCGAGGCGCGCGCCGGGGTCGGGGCGGCCAGATACGGAGCGATCGAACCCGGCTTCACGCGGCTGCGGCGCGACGTGTCCGGGCTGATCGCCGTCGACGTCACGCTGCGCGAGCGGTCGATCTTCGGGCTGGCACCGCGTCTGTCGTTCGCGGTTACGCGGCTCGACTCGAATGCCGACACCTACGACAGCCGGCGCGTCACGGCCGGTGTCGGCCTGACGAGCAGCTATTGAGACCGGGCGCGGCTTGCCCGGGCAGGGGCGCAGGGCTACAATCTGCGCCTTTTCGCGCAAGCGCAAGTTCTGGATTCACAAAGGAAAATTCATGGTCGTGATTCGCCTGGCCCGCGGCGGCGCCAAGAAGCGCCCGTTCTTCAACATCGTCGCGACCGATTCGCGCAATCCGCGCGACGGACGCTTCATCGAGCGCGTCGGCTTCTACAACCCGGTGGCGGCGGAAAACGAGCCGAAGTTCCGCGTGGCCGCCGATCGACTGCAGTACTGGCAGGGTGTGGGCGCGCAGTTGAGCCCGACGGTGGCGCGGCTCGTGAAGGAGTTCGGCAAGGCCGCCGCCTGAGATTCGGCGCGCCGGCAGCGAGCGCGCCGCGCGCAGCGATGTTGGACGACGCGTCGCGGTCCACGCTCGTCGAATTGGGCGCCGTGCGCGGCGCCTACGGCGTCAAGGGTTGGGTGAGGATCGCGCCGTATGACGCCGACGCCGAGGTGCTTCGCGCAACGCGCAATTGGTGGCTGTTGCGCGACGGTCCGCCACAGCGACTTGCGGTCACCGCGCTGCGTCCTCATGCGGCGCTGCTGCTCGCCAAATGGGAGGGCTGCGATTCGCCGGAGGCGGCCGATGCGCTGAAAGGCGCGACGATCGCGGTGGCGCGGGAGGATTTTCCGGCGCTTGCGCCGGGGCGGTACTACTGGGTCGATCTGATCGGCGCGCGTGTGGTCAACCGGCGCGGCGTCGAACTGGGGCAGGTGCGAGGCCTGCGCAGCAACGGCGCGCAGGACCTGCTGGAAGTCGGCGGCGCCGGTGCGACCTTGCTCGTGCCGCTGGTCGATGCCTACGTCGATCGCATCGACGTGGCGCAGCGCCGGATCGAGGTCGATTGGGAAGCGGATTGGTGAGACGGGAGCGATGCGGTTCGACGTGATCACGCTGTTTGCGCCCATGTTCGAGGCGTTGACGGCGCACGGCATCACGCGCCGCGCGTTCGAGGCGGGGCTGTGGCAGCTCGCGACGTGGAATCCGCGTGACTTCACGCACGACAACCATCGCACCGTCGACGACCGCCCGTTCGGCGGCGGGCCGGGCATGGTGATGCTGGCCGAGCCGCTCGCCGACGCGGTCGACGCCGCGCGCGCGGCGCAGCGCGCGGCGGGCATCGCGGCCACGCGCGTGATCGCGCTGTCGGCAAGCGGCGTGCCGCTGACCGACGCGCGGGTGCGCGCGCTTGCGGCGAGCGGCGAAGGCGTGGTGCTGGTGTGCGGCCGCTACGAGGGCATCGACCAGCGCTTCCTCGACGCGTACGTGGACGAGGAAGTGTCGGTCGGCGACTTCGTGCTGTCGGGCGGCGAAATCGCCGCGCTGGCGTTGATCGACGCGGTGGTCAGGCAGCTCCCGGGTGCGCTGAAGGAAGCGTCGGCGGACGACGAGTCGTTCGCGCACGGATTGCTCGACGCGCCGCACTACACGCGCCCCGAAGTGTGGCGCGGTCGCGCGGTGCCCGCGGTGCTGCTGTCGGGGCACCACGCGCAGATCGCGCAATGGCGCCGCGCGCAGTCGCTCGTGCGCACGGCGCGGCTGCGTCCGGCGTTGATCGAGCGCGCGCGGCAGCTCGGTCTGCTCAGTGCGAAGGACGAGCAGGTTTTGCGCAGCGATGCGCAGGGGGCCGTCGGCCGTGCGCCGGCGGCGAACGCAAGAGCCCCATCCTCTGAAGCGGCGAACAAGGCGGATGCCTCCGCATACAACGGCCGCGTCACGATGGTCTAGGAGAACGAAGATGGATCTGATCCAGCAGCTCGAAAGGGAAGAGATCGCCCGCCTGACCGCCAACAAGTCGATTCCCGACTTCGCGCCGGGCGACACGGTGGTGGTCAACGTCAACGTCGTCGAAGGCACGCGCAAGCGCGTGCAGGCGTACGAGGGTGTCGTGATCGCCAAGCGCAACCGCGGGCTGAACAGCTCCTTTATCGTGCGCAAGATCTCCAGCGGCGAGGGTGTGGAGCGGACATTCCAGCTCTATTCGCCTTCGATCGCTTCGATCGAGGTCAAGCGCCGCGGCGACGTGCGCCGCGCCAAGCTGTACTACCTGCGCGACCGTTCGGGCAAATCGGCGCGCATCCGCGAGAAGCTGGCGACCAAGAGCGTCGAGTAAGCTGCGGCATGGCGCCGCCCGCCGTCGCAGGCGACGCATCACCGACGATGTCGGACCTCGCAGCCGATCCGTTGCCGCGCACGCCGCGCCGTCCGCTGTTCGATCCGGAGACGGTTCCGTTCGACCCGGCCTTCGACGATCCCGCCGTGCGCGGTGCCGCGGTCGAGCGCGAACGATTGACGGCGGATGCGCTGCGGCGCCGTTTCGCGCAGCCGCCCGTGTGGCAACCCGAAATCACGACCGACGGCCGGCTGTACAACCTCGAAGCGCCGCCGCGGCCGGCGGCGGTGCTCGTTCCGCTCGTCGCGCGCGAGGCGGGCGTGACGGTGCTGCTGACGCAGCGCACCGCGCATCTGCACGATCACGCGGGACAGATCAGCTTTCCCGGCGGGCGCGTCGAGGACGAGGATCCGACGCCGACGGCGACCGCGCTGCGCGAGTCGTTCGAGGAAATCGGGCTGGCGCCCGACGTCGTCGAGGTCATCGGCACGTTGCCCCCCTACGTGACCGCAACGAGCTATCGGGTCACGCCCGTCGTCGGTCTGATCGAGCGCGAGTTCTCGCTCGCGATCGACGAGTTCGAAGTGGCCGAGACCTTCGAGGTGCCGCTGGCGTTTCTGATGGACCCGGCCAATCACGAGCGGCGGCGTGTCGAGCTGGGTGCGCTCGCCCGGACCTTCTACGCGATGCCGTACACCGCCGCACGCCGCTACTTCATCTGGGGCGCGACCGCGGCGATGCTGCGCAACCTCTATCACTTCCTGCGCGCCTGAAGCGGGTGGCGCCTCGCCCCGGGATCGACCTTCGGAGTCGCACGTGGTTTGGCTGGCACTGGTTCTGACGCTGATCCTCGAGCAGTTGCGCGCGTTGCCCGCGCAGCATCCGCTGTCGGAGACGGTCGCCGCGCTGGCCGACGGCGCCGAGCGCAACCTCAACGCGGGGCGGCGCCGGCACGGCATGTACGCATGGCTGCTCATCGTCGGCGGTGCGGCGCTCGCAGTCGGCGCCGTCTACTGGATCGCGTCTTCGATCTCGTGGATCGTCGCGCTCGCGGTCAACGTCGGCGTCCTATATCTGACGCTCGGCTTCCGCCAGTTCAGCCATCACTTCACGGAGATCCAGGTCGCGCTGGACAACGGCGATCTTGCCGTCGCGCGGCGCGAGCTGACGGCGTGGAAGAGCCCGCACGAGGAGGGCTACAACGCCGCCGACCTCGGTGCCGCCGAGATCGTGCGACAGTCGATCGAGTTCGGATTGCTGCTGTCGCACCGACACGTCTTCGGCGTGCTCGTGTGGTTCGTGCTTCTGCCGGGTCCGGTCGGGCCGGTCGTCTATCGCCTGGCGGACTATCTGGCGCGCCGCTGGAACCGAACGCCGGCCTGTGCGCTGGCGCCGGACCGTTTTGGCGACTTTGCGCGGCGCGTCTTCGCGTGGATCGACTGGCTGCCGGCGCGCGTGACCGCGCTCGGCTTCGCGATCGTTGGCGACTTCGAGGGTGCGATCTACTGCTGGCGCCAGGTGACGCGGGTGGCGTCGGCCGCGCAAGGCGACCGCGGCCTTCCGGGCCCCGACTCGCGCACGCTGATCCTCGGCGCGGCGAGCGGCGCGATCGGCACGCGAATCATGAGCGAGGCGGAAACCGCGCGCTACTTCGACGAAGCGGGGCAGGAGAACGCGGCGCTGGCCGAGCCCGAGCCGCGCGCGCTGCGCGTCGTGGTCGGACTCGTCTGGCGCGCGCTCGTGCTGTGGCTGATCCTGCTGCTGCTGCTGACGCTCGCGGCGTGGCTGTTCTGAGCGGCGCACCTCACGCCGGGCGCGCGGCGCCGCATTTCCAGCAGGCGCCGAACTGGGCCTCGAGCTGCTCGCCGCACGAGGTGCAGCGCCACGGCGGAGCGGCGACCTGGCGCGTCAGATCGTTGAGCAGCTCGCGTGCGCGATGTTCGTCCAGGTCGTCGAGTAGCCAGAGCTGCGGCGCGCATTCGAGCCACGGGATGTCGCCGAGCGCGCCCGCCAGCGTCGTGTTGCGCACTTCGCAGCGGATGCCGGCCGCGGCGAGCGCGTTGGCCAGGTGCGCTGCCTGCAACGCATGATCGCAGCGCGCGAGCAGCTTCATCGCGCGACCTCGGCGGCGAGCTGGCGATAAAACGCGTAGCGGGGCGGCGCGATCGCGCCGGTGGCGACCGCGGCGCGTACCGCGCAGTCCGGCTCTTCGAGGTGGCGGCAGTCGTTGAAGCGGCAGCGGCCCAGATGCGGCGCGAACTCCGGCAGGCAGACGGCGAGCTGCTCGATCGACAGGTGGGCGAGCCCGAAGGCCTGGAATCCCGGCGAGTCGACGATCGCACTGTCGGCGCCGAAAGCGAACCAGCGCGACGCCGTCGTCGTCTGCTTGCCCTGGTTGAGTTTCACCGAATACTCGCGCGTGCGCGCGTTCGCATCGGGCACGAGCAGGTTGAGGATCGTCGACTTGCCCATGCCCGACTGCCCGACCAGCAGCGTCGCCTTGTGCGCGAACGCGGCTGCCAGGCGCGCGCGGGCGTCTTCCGGGGCCGCCGTGGCCGAAACGGCAAGCGTGCTCTCACCGAGCGCGGCCAGTTCGGCGACGGCGGCGCGCGCGCCGCCGGCGTCGGGCAGGTCGGTCTTGTTCAGCACGGCGAGCCGTCCGATCGCCGCCGCGCGCGCGGCCACCAGCGCGCGCCAGACGAAGTGCACGCTGAAAGCGGGCTGCGAAGCAAAGACGATCGCCACCTGGTCGATATTGGCCGCGAGCTCCTTCGTGCGCAGCGCGTCGGCGCGGAACAACAGGCTGCGGCGCGGCTCGATCGACTCGATCGCGGCGCTGTCCGCGCCGGCCGCCGTGCAAAGCACGCGATCGCCGACGACCACGTCGCCGCGCTTGCCGCGTCGGCTCGCCAGCCACGTTCGGCCGTCGGCGTCCTGCACGAGGAAGCGGCGACCATAGGTGGCCACCACGCGTGCTTCGAAGGCACCGGCGACGCGCGCCGGCTTCATGCGGGGTGTCGGCCTGCGCGCTGGGCGTAGATCGCGTCGGCCTTGGCCGCGCAGATGAAGTCGTTCTCCGAGATGCCCTTGACCGAATGCGTGTTGAAGCGCACTTCGCAGCGGTTGTACGAGACGACCAGCTCCGGGTGGTGGTCCTCGCGGTGGATCATCTCGGCGAGCGCGTCGACGAAGGCGATGGTCTGGCGATAGTCGTCGAAGCGGTAGGTCCGCACGATGCAGCCGTCGACCAGCCCCCAGCCGTCGAGCACGGCAAGCTGCGCCTGCACCTCGGCCGGCGTCATCGCGCGCTCGCCTTCGAGCGGGCGGCAGTGACGGGCGAGCAGCGCTTCGCGGCTGAGCATGTTCAGGCGGCCGCCGTGGCGGGGACCGGCTGCGCGAGCAGCCGCTCGATGCGGATCGCGGCGGGCGGATGCGAATCGTAGAACGCCGAATGCAGCGGGTCGGGCGTCAGTGTCGCGGCGTTGTCCTGGTACAGCTTGACCAGGGCGTTGACGAGGTCGTGCGCCGAGCTGTTGCGCGCGGCGAAGGCGTCGGCCTCGAACTCGTGCGCGCGCGACAGCGCAGAGACGAGCGGCGCCAGCACGAAGGTGAACACGGGCGCAACCAGAATGAACAGCACCAGCGCCAGCCCGTCGTTGCGCGCATCGATCGCGGGCTGCACGCCGAGTCCTTGGTAGAACCAAGTCTGGCCGGCGAGCCAGCCGAGCAGCGCGAGGAATGCCAGGCTCGCCAGCGCCGACAGCACGAGCCGCTTGCGGATGTGCCTGAGCTTGAAGTGCCCCAGCTCGTGCGCCAGCACCGCTTCGATCTCCTGCGGCTGCAGTCGTTCGACCAGCGTGTCGAAGAACACGATCCGCTTGTGGCGACCGAGTCCCGTGAAGTACGCATTGCCGTGGCTGGAACGGCGCGAGCCGTCCATCACGAACACGCCCTTGGTCGAAAAACCCGTGCGCTCGAGCAGCCGCGCGATGCGACCGGCGAGCGCGGCATCCGCGAGCGGCTCGAACCTGTTGAACAGCGGTGCAATCACCGTCGGATACAGCACCAGCACGAGCGCGTTGAACCCGATCCATACGAGCCACGCGTACAGCCACCACAGGGCACCGGCGCGCTCCATCAGCCACAGCACCGTCGCGAGTACCGGAAGCCCGAGCAGCGCGGCCAGCAGCGCCGACTTGGCCAGATCGGCGAAGAAGATACGCAGCGTCATCCGGTTGAAACCGAAGGCCTGCTCGATGCGGAACTGGCGGTACCAGCTGAACGGAACGTCGACCAGGCTGACCAGCGCGACGACCGCGGCGACCACGCCGACCTGGAACGCGAAACCGCGCCCGAGCACGGCCGCCACCGCATCGGCGATCGCCTGCAGGCCGCCGAGCAACGTGAGCGCGACGAGCAGCGCCGTGCCGACGGCGGCTTCGACCAGCCCGAAGCGCTGCTTGGCGATCGTGTAGGCGGCGGCCTTGCGATGCGCATCCAGGCTCACCTGACCGGCGAATTGGGCGGGTACCGCGTCAGCGTGCGCGGCCACGTGGCGGATCTGCCGCGCGGCGAGCCAGTATTTCAGCCCCACCGTCAGCAGCAGGAAGGCGACGAACAGCAGCGAAAACCCAAGACTCATGAGATCCGATCGGCGCGCGTCGCCCAACGGGTGCGCACGAGACGCGTGCGACAATCGCGCGCGATTACGAACGCGCAAAATTATGTCACAGGGCAACGATGCGACCGCGGCACGCGACCCGCGCTACGACGAGAACAACCTGATCTGGATCGACATGGAGATGAGCGGTCTGAACCCCGATTCGGACCGCGTGCTCGAAGTGGCGGTCGTGGTCACCGACGCTCGGCTCGAGCTGATCGCCGAAGGCCCGGTGCTCGCGGTGCACCAGGACGAACGCGTACTCGCCGCGATGGACGCGTGGAACACCGCCACCCACGCCCGTTCGGGACTGACCGAGCGCGTGCGCGCATCGACGCTCGACGAGGCCGCCGCCGAAGCGGTCGTACTCGACTTCCTGCGCCGCTACGTGCCGGAGGGCAAGTCGCCGATGTGCGGCAATTCGATCTGCCAGGATCGCCGCTTCATGGCGCGCTGGATGCCGCGGCTCGAGGCCTACTTCCACTACCGCAACCTCGACGTGAGCACGCTCAAGGAGCTGGCGCGGCGCTGGAAGCCCGACGCGTACCGCGCGTTCGAGAAGAAGAACCGGCACGAGGCGCTCGCCGACATCTACGAATCGATCGCCGAACTGAAGCATTACCGCGCGCAACTGCTCGCGCTGTGAGGCGGCGGCGATGATCGAGCGCATCGTCGCCATCATCGTGCCGGTGTTCGGCGTCATCGCCGTCGGCTGGGGTTATGCGCGCTGGCGCGGCGAACGCGTGCGCGGCGAGGCGGCTGCGTTGAACGTGCTGAACCTCAACATGCTCGGGCCGCTGCTGTGCTTCACGGCGCTCGCCGCGAAGGACTTCGCGATCGCGCAGCACGCGCGGCTGCTTGCTGGCGCGGCGATCGTGATCGCCGTCTCGGGGCTGCTCGCCTGGCCGATCGCGCGGCTCGCGGGGTTCGACGCGCGCACCTTCGTGCCGCCGATGATGTTCAACAACTGCGGCAACATGGGGCTGCCGCTCGCGGTGCTCGCCTTCGGTCCGGCCGCGCTCGCACCGGCTGTGGCGATGTTCGTGCTGAGCAACACGCTGCACTTTTCGCTCGGCGTTCGTATCGTCGCGCACGGACAGGTGCCGTGGCGTCATTCGCTGCGGCTGATCTCCAACCCGATGATGGTCGGCACCGCGATCGGGCTTGCCTTCGCGCTCGTGCGGCCGCCGTTTCCGCAACCGTTGTTCGACGCGCTGAAGCTGCTTGGCGATGCCTGCATTCCGATGATGCTGTTCGCGCTGGGCATCCGGATGGTGGACGTCACGGCGCGCGACTGGCGCATCGGCGTGGTCGGCGCGATCGTCTGCCCGGTCGTCGGACTCGTCGGCGCGTTCGTCGCCGACGCGCTGCTGGCGCTCGACGCGACCGCGCGCGGTCAGTTGTTCCTGTTCGCCGCGTTGCCGCCGGCGGTACTCAATTTCATGCTGGCCGAGGTGTACCGGCAGGAGCCCGAGAAGGTCGCTTCGATCACCTTGGTCGGAAACCTTGCGGCGGTCGCCTTCGTTCCCGCGGGGCTCGCACTGGGCCTTCCTGCCTGAGCTAATCCGGAATGCCCGCTTTACGCAGGCCGGCGAACAGGTGCTGCTCGCGCTGCTGCGCCGCTCTCGGCGACGGCTCGCCCGCGAGCGCCCGCACCCAACGGATCGAAAAGCGCGGCTCGCGCCGCAGCAGTTCGGCGCGCGCCTGGGCCGCACGCGGCATGTCGCCGGCCATCGCATACGCGGCGGTGAGCAGCATGTAATCGGGCCAGTCCGGCGCGGACGTCGTCGCGCGCTGGCAGGCATCGATCGCTTCCGCATAGCGGCCCAGATACAGCAGCGCGCGACAACGCATGTTCAGGTGCACGCCGACGGCATCGGAGACCGGGTTCAGTCGGATCGCCCGGTCGATCGACGGCAGCGCCTCTTCCGCGCGGCCGGCGTTGATCAGCAGCAGACCGCGCTGACCGTGCAGCTCGCTGTCGTAGGGGTTCAGCTGCAGGCCGCGTTCGGCCGCCTCGAACGCGGCGTCGAACTTGTGCGCGTGCTGCAGCACCGCCGAGCGGATACCCCAGGATTCGGCGTCGTTGGCGTCCAGCGCAAGCGCCCGCGCCGACAGCTCCTCCGCGCGGCGCAGCAGTGCGGCGCGTTCGGTTTCGTCGTGGATGCGGTCGGCGAGTACCGCGTTCGCGTACGCGAGCCCCGCGAGCGCCGGCACGTGCGAGGCGTCGCGCCGCAGCGCCTGCTCGTACAGCTGCGCGACCGCGCGGATCTGTTCGACCGTTTCCGTGTGCGGCATCTGCATGCGCGCGCGCAGCGCCAGCGCGTAGGCGTCGGACGCGCCGTCGGGGAGCCGCTTCAGCTCGGCCGCGCGCACCTGAGTACGCAGCGTGTCGGCGAGACGTCCGATCAGCTCGATCGGCACCGGCTCGTCGCCGCCGCGTGCCACGTCGAAGGTCTCGCTCCAGAGCTGTGCGCCGTTGTCGGTGCGCACCAGATGCGCCACGACGCGCGCGCGCCCGCCCGCGCCCATCACCGCCCCCTCGACCGCGTAGCGCACGTTCAGCGCGCGCCCGACCGACGCCGCGTCGACCTTGGGTCCGGCGTAGCGCGCCGCCGTCGTCCGCGCGATGACATGCATGCCGGAAACGCGCGACAGCGCGGTCGTCAGCTCGATCGTCAGCCGGTCGGCGAGCGCCTGCCCGTCGTCCTGCCGCGAAAGATCGCTGAACGGCAGCACGACGAGCGACTGGCGCGGCGTATCGGCGCGCGGCGCGAATTGCGTCCACAGCAGCGCCGCGGCGGCGCCCACGGCGGCGGTCAGCGCGAGCCCGGCGATCCAGCGCGGGCTCCACCGTTTCAGGCGCGCGGCGGGCTTCGGCTGGCCTTCGAGCGCGACCGTGTAGACCTGGATCGGCTTGGAGATGTTCTTCACGCGATGGCGGCCGGCGTCGTTGAGCGTGACGCCGACCACCTGCCGAACCTGCTCGCGCACCGCGCGCGACAGCGCGATGCCGCCGGGCTCGGCGAGCGCTTCGAGGCGCGCCGCCAGGTTGACGCCGTCGCCGGCGATGTCGGTGCCGTCGATGATGATGTCGCCGATGTTGATGCCGATGCGGAAATCCACGCGCGAATCCGGCGCGAGCCCGCGGTTGCGCGCGCCCATCTCGCGCTGGATCTCGACCGCGCACGACAGCGCCTCCACGGCGCTGGCGAACTCCACCAGCATGCCGTCGCCGGCGGTGCGCACGATGCGCCCGCCGTGCCGTTGGATCGCCGGATCGGTGACCTGCGTGCGGATCTCGCGCATGCGCGCATGCGTTCCGACCTCGTCGCGCTCCATCATCCGGCTGTAGCCGGCGACGTCGGCGATCATCACCGCGGCAAGCCGGCGGATCGGCCGCGCGCTCGCGGAAGGCGGCGGAGGCGGTGGGGCGGTACTCAAGGTTCAACGATGAACTTCGGCGCGCGGGGCGAGCGTAGCTTGGCGCTTGGGCGCTGTGTACCCCCTCACGCGGTCATCGGAAGGCACCGGGGAGGGCGAAGGCCGTCGGCGGATTGCGCGGCCCGCGCTACGCGCCGTGCCGCGATGGTTCTGCGGACCCCCCTCGCGCTTGCAGGCGCTCGGGGCGATTCTCGGGCGGAGCACACGCAGGTGCTTGTCGCGCTTGGATGGAGGGCAGTCGGTCGCAATCGTCCTGTGGACCCCCTCGCGCTCGTAGGCGCTCGGGGCGATTTGCCGGCCAAACGCACGCAGGTGCGTTTGGCTTTTCGGCAGATCGTCCGCCTCCCGGTACCGACGCAGCGTCGCCACTGCGATGTTCTCGGGGGCGCGCTTGGCGTATGGCGTGGTCAGCCAGATGCGCTCCCATCGACGGGGTCGGGGCGCGGCTTGCAGTCCTGCGCGTGGTGGCAGCCGGCCGCCCGGTCGAAACCCTTATGCGGCCAAGCGCTGCCGTGCGTGCCACAGGTCGTAGGCCGCCTGCCCGGCCAGCCAGCTTTCCGCGCTCGGTCCGCCGATACCGAGATGGTCGCCCTTGTCGGCGAGCCAGCGCTCGAGCTTGATCGCCAGCTCCGGGCTGATCCCGGCGCGCTCGTTGAGCACGCGCGACAGCATCACGCGCGAGACGCCGAGCTGCGCCGCGGCCTCGGTCACCGTCAGTCCCAGCGCCGGCAGCACGTCCTCGCGCAACGTCGCACCCGGATGCGGCGGGTCGTACATCGGTCCAATCCCGCGCTTCATCAGTGGTAGTCCTCCAAGTCGACATCGGCGGCGTCCTGCCCCTCGAACCGGAGCGTCAGCCGCCAGTTGCCGCTCACCCAGACCGACCAGCGGCCCGCCTCGCGGCCCTTCAGCGGATGCAGCTTCCATCCCGGCATGTTCATGCCGGCCGGGCCGCCCGCATCGTTCAACTGCCGCAGTTGGCGCGCGAGCCGCGGCGCGAACTCGGCGCGGATGCCGGACAAGGACCCGTCGCGCCAGAACCGCGCAAGCCCCTTGTGCCGGAAGTTCAGGATCACGCGATCTTGTAAACCGTCGCTTTACACTTGTCAACAGCGTGGCCGATCCCTTCGTCAAGGTCGGGACGCAGCGTCCGCCACGCCGGCCTCACGCACGCGCGAAGCGGAAGGACGGCGCAGACAGCCTCAACTACTGGCCGGGCGCATTTGCCGCGCGGGCATCCCCCCGGGCCGACGTCGCGCGCTTCGAACGTGTTCGCCGCGTGGTGCTTCGCCCGCGTCTTCTCCGCCGCGCGGATGGCGCCGGGGTCTTTGCCGTCGCGAAGCAGCGCGCGTACCTCTTCACGCTTGGCGCGCGCCGCCTTCAGGCCGACTTCGGGATACACGCCGAGGGCCAGTCGCTTCTCGCGACCGGCAAAGCGATATTTCAGCCGCCAGTAGCAGCGGCCTTGCGCGGTGACTTCGAGATACAGACCGCCGCCGTCAAAATGCTTGCCGGCCTTGCTGCCGGATTTGGTGAGGGCGCAGATCGCTACGTCGGTCAGCGGCATCGGCGCGGGGCATCTCGTTCGGGGGCATCAAAAAGTGCCCCCAATTGTGCCCCCAGATGGCAACGGACCGTTCGGGACGTTGCCGAACACTCCGCAGCTTGTTTTCCCTCTGAAAGCCGCCTCGTTACGGACGGCAGCGGCGCTTGTCGGACGCTTCTTTGGTCCCGCCGACAGGAATCGAACCTGTATCTGAGTCTTAGGAGGACCCCGTTCTATCCGTTGAACTACGGCGAGTGCAGCGAGTATACGGGCGCGCTCGATGCGGACCGCGCGCCATTCACTTGCCCAAGGGACAGGCATCCAAGCGCGCGCCCGCGGCTGCGCGACTTAGCGCGAACCCGGCAGGGTTTATCCACATCGTCTGTGGATAAAATCCGCTCCCCGCTCCGTCCTGCTCACAGACCGACTTCAGCCCGGATGAACACGCCGCGCCCGCGCTCGCCCCGAATCACCGCCGAATACGCAGAGGCGTCCATCCGTGTACTCAAGGGCCTCGAGCCGGTCCGGCAGCGTCCGGGCATGTATACGCGGACCGACAGCCCGCTGCACATCGTTCAGGAGGTCATCGACAACGCTTCGGACGAGATCCTCGCGGGCTTCGGGCGGCACATCGACGTAACCGTGCATGCCGACGGCAGCGTCAGCGTCGAGGACGACGGCCGCGGCATTCCGGTCGGCCTGCACCCGGAGGAGAAGGCGCCGGTCGTCGAAATCGTCTTCACGCGGCTGCACGCCGGCGGCAAGTTCGACAAGCGCGCAGGCGGCGCGTATTCGTTCTCCGGCGGACTGCACGGCGTGGGGGTGTCGGTGACCAATGCGCTGTCGTCGAGGCTCGACGTGACGGTGTGGCGCGACGGCAGGGTGCACACGATCGGGTTTGCCGACGGCGAGGTGCGGGAGAAGCTCGCGTCGCGCCCGGCGAAGGCCGGCGACAAGGCGAGCGGCACGCGCGTGCGCGTCTGGCCGAACCCGAAGTACTTCGACAGTCCGCACGTCCCGGTCGACGAGCTGGAGCGGCTGCTGCGCAGCAAGGCCGTGCTGCTGTCGGGCACCGAGGTGAGCCTCGCGGTGGAGAAAACCGGCCGTGTGCAGCGCTGGCGCTACGACGGCGGGCTGCAGCAGTATCTGCTCGCGGCGATCGGCGTCGAACCGATCGTTCCGCTGTTCGAGTCGGAGGGATACGCGTCGGCCGACGACGAGACTTTCGCCGAGGGCGAAGGCGCGCGCTGGGTGCTGGCGTGGACCGAGGAGGGGCCGCTGGCGCGCGAGTCGTACGTGAACCTGATCCCGACGCCGGCGGGCGGCACACACGAGGCGGGACTGCGCGAAGGCATGTTCACCGCGCTGCGCGCGTTCGTCGATGCCCATTCGCTGCTGCCGAAGGGTGTCAAGCTGCTGCCCGAAGATGTCTTTGCGCGCGCCAGTTTCGTGCTTGCCGCCAAGGTGCTCGATCCGCAGTTCCAAGGGCAGATCAAGGAGCGGCTGAACAGTCGCGATGCGGTTCGGTTGGTCGCGAGTTTCGTCAGGCCGCAACTGGAGTTCTGGCTGAACCAGCATCCGGAGTACGGGCGCCGGCTTGCCGATCTGGCGATCCGGCAGGCGCAGGCGCGCGCGCGCGCCGCGCAGCGGGTCGAGAAGAAGAAGGGCTCGGCCATCGCGGTGCTGCCGGGCAAGCTGACCGACTGCGAGTCGACCGATATCGCGCGTAACGAGCTGTTCCTCGTCGAGGGCGATTCGGCCGGTGGCTCCGCGAAGATGGGGCGCGACAAGGAGTTCCAGGCGATCCTGCCGTTGCGCGGCAAGGTGCTGAACACCTGGGAGGTCGAACGCGACCGGCTGTTCGGCAACGCCGAAGTGCACGACATCGCGGTGGCGATCGGTGTCGACCCGCACGGGCCGCAGGATGAGCCGGATCTGTCGGGCCTGCGCTACGGCAAGATCTGCATCCTGGCCGACGCCGACGTCGACGGCGCGCACATCCAAGTGCTGCTGCTCACGCTGTTCTTCCGCCATTTTCCGAAGCTGATCGAGCGCGGGCACGTGTACGTGGCGCGGCCGCCGCTGTTTCGCGTCGACGTGCCCGCCCAGGGCAAGCGGCCGGCGCGCAGGCTGTACTGTCTGGACGACGACGAGCTGCAGGCCACGCTCGACAAGCTGGTGGACGAAGGCGTGCGCAAAGGAAGCTGGAGCATCGCGCGCTTCAAGGGCCTGGGCGAGATGAGTGCCGAGCAGCTCTGGGAGACGACGATGAACCCGGACACGCGGCGGCTGCTGCCAGTGGCGCTCGGCGACATCGCCTTCGACGCGACCGCCGCGACGATGACCATGCTGATGGGTCGGGCCGAGGCCGCGCAGCGGCGCGTCTGGCTCGAAGAGCACGGCAGTGAGGTCGAAGCGGACGTGTAAAGCGGCGGCTATCGCGCGATTCGCGGGTGCCGGGTCGGCTAAGATCGGGCCGATCCCCCCGGTCGCGTCGGCACGCGTGCGCGCCGAAGCGGCTTTACGAAGGAGTCGGCCCGACACCCCGGGCCGACGCGAGGAATTGACGATGGATACGCCGCCGGCCGCGAACGTCGGACCGGGCGCAGCCGCGGCTGCACCGGTGCGCGGCGTGCCGTCGGCCGTTCGTGCGGTCGGTGCGCGGCTGTCGCGGGGACAGAAGGTCGGCATGGCCGCACTGTTGCTCGTGCTGGTCGTGTCGTTGCTTCTCGAGCTGGCGCACCACCTCGCGCCGGACGCGCTCGCCGCGGCGTTCGGTCTGCCGATCGCGGGGGTCGAGCGTTTTGCGCGCAGCGCACACGAAGCGGTCGCCGCGCTGCTGTTCGTCGGGCTGCTCGTCTGGCTGGCGACCGTGCTCGCGGCGCTGAAGCGCGCGCGCAGCCGTGCCGAGCGGGTCGACGAGGCGCTGTCGTCGATGAGCATCGGGCTCGCCGTGTGGGACGACGAGGACCGCTTGGTCGACTGCAACGAAGCCTTCCGCGCGATCTACCCCGAGATCCGCGAACACCTCGTTCCCGGCGTTCGTTACCGGCGGCTGCTCGAGATCTACTACCCGCTCGCGCCGGCGGAGGTGATCGACGGCCGCTCGCTCGAGCAGTTCGTCGCCGATGCGATGCGACGGCGCGGCGACGGGCGAACCACGGAGCTGGTCCGGCATCAGAACGATCGCTGGTTGATGATGACCGACGCGCGCACCGTCGGCGGCGGCATCGTCAGCTTCCGCCTCGACATCACCGAGCAGCGCCTGCTCGACCTCGAGTTGCGCAAGCGGCGCAAGGTGATGGACGATCTGGCGGAGCTGAGCTACGACTGGTACTGGCGGCAGGACGCCGAAGGACGGTTTGTCGAGTTCTCGGTGGCGATAGAGCGATACCTGCGCTATCCGCGCGAGGCGCTGCTGGGCCGCACGCGAACGGAACTGCCGGGTTTTTACGCCGATCCGGGCGAGCTCGCGGCGTACCAGCAGTGCATCGAGGCGCGCCGGCCGTTCCCGTGGTTCCGCTTCCGGATGACGCGCGGCGATGGCACGCCGATCTGGATCGCCGTAACCGGCAAACCGATCTTCGACGACAGCGGCGCGTTCGTCGGCTATTACGGCGCCGGTCGCGACGTGACCGACAGCGAAGCGACGATCATCGCGCTGCGCCACAGTGAAGAACGCTTCCGCGCCCTGACCAAGCTCGCGACCGAGTGGTACTGGGAAACCGACGACGAGCTGCGCTTTTCACTGGTCAAGGGACCGCCCGAGCTGGCCGAGTCGCTGCAGGACATGCTGCTCGGCAAGTCCGTCGGCGAGCTCGCGCGCCATCCGGACTTCGAGCTGGACTGGCCGATGTTGTCGCGCCACCTCGAGCGGCGCGAGCCGTTCCGGCGTGTGCCGTTCCGCCTCAAGCGGACCGCGCGGGGCTGGCCCGGCTACTTCGAGGTGTCGGCCGAGCCGATGTTCGACGGCGAGACCTTCGCCGGTTTCCGTGGTCTCGTGTGGGACGTCACCGAACGCGAAGCGCTGATCGCGCAGTTGACCGACAGCGAGGCGCGCTTCCGCGCGCTGACCGAGCTGTCGTCCGACTGGTTCTGGGAGATGGACGCCTCGCTGCGCTTCACGTCGATCCGGCGCGGCGCGCACGGCGCCTTCGATCTGGCCGACGAAGAAGTCATCGGCAAGCAGCGCTGGGAGCTGCCCGGCGAGCTGCTCCAGCCGGCCACCTGGGACGAGCATCGCGCCACGCTCGAAGCGCGCAAGCCCTTCCGCGATCTGATGCTGCGATATGTGAAGGCCGACGGCAGCGTCGTCTATCACATCAGCAGCGGCGACCCGGTCTTCGACCACAACGGCGAGTTCCGCGGCTATCGCGGCGTGGGCAAGAACATCACCGAGCAGGTTCGCGCGCAGGAGCGCATCGAGCGACTGGCCACCGTCGACCCGCTGACGCAACTGCCGAACCGCCACACCTTCGACGAGCGGGCCAGTCGCGTGCTCGCCAACGCCTACGCGGAAGGGCGCAGGTGCGCGTTGCTATTCCTCGACCTCGACAACTTCCGCCTGCTGAACAACGGCTACGGTCATCGCGTCGGCGACCAGATGCTGTCGATCGTCGCCGGCCGCATGCGCTCGATCGTCGCCGAGCCGAACCTGCTGGGCCGTCGCGGCGGCGACGAGATGGTCATTCTGCTCACCGACGTGCCGCGACCGGAGATCGCGGCCGAAACGGCGCGTGTGCTGATCAAGGCGATCGCGGAGCCGGCGCGCGTGCTGGGCATGGAGGTCGCCGTCACGCCGTCGGTCGGCATCGCGCTGTTTCCGCAGGACGGCGCCGACATCGACTCGCTGCTGAACGCGGCCGACGCCGCGATGTACCAGGCGAAGGAAAGCGGGCGCCGAACGTATTCGTTCTATACCGCGGCGGTGGCGCGCCGCGTCGACCTGCGGCTGCGGCTCGAGCAGCGCCTGCGCAAGGCGGTCGAAGCGCGTGACTTCAAGCTCTTCTACCAACCGCTGGTATCGCTCGCCGACGGCAGGATGATCGGCGCCGAAGCGCTGATCCGCTGGAAGGACGCGGAACTCGGCGACATCTCGCCTGCGGAGTTCATTCCGATCGCCGAGGAAAGCGGGCTGATCATCGGGCTCGGCGACTGGGTGCTGCGCGAGGCGTGCCGCGCGCGGCAGGTATGGCGCCAGCTCGGGCTCGACGCGCCGCCGCTCGCGATCAACATGTCGGGCGTTCAGCTTCGCCAGTTGGGCTGCGTCGAAGGGCTGCTCGAGACCCTCGTCGAGTTCGAGGTCGCGCCGAGCGAAGTCGAGGTCGAGGTCACCGAGACCGCGCTCCTCGACACCTCGGCGATATCGCGCGAGAACCTGATCCGGCTGCGCAACGCGGGGGTGAAGCTCGCGCTCGACGACTTCGGCGTCGGCTTCTCGTCGCTGTCGCACCTGCGCGACCTGCCGATCCATCGGCTCAAGATCGACCGCAGTTTTACCGTCGAATGCATGCGTGACGCGCGCACGCTGACCATCGTCAAGGCGGTGATCGAGATGGCGCGTTCGCTCGGCATCAGCGTCACCGCCGAGGGCATCGAGACGCAGGCGCAGCAGACCTGGATGCAGCACCTGGGCTGCGATACCGCGCAGGGGTACCTGTTCGCGCGACCGATGCCGGCCGAGGAATTCCTCAAGATCTTCATCGACCGCCACGGCGTGGGGCGCGAGCGTTCGTTGATGCACTGACCGCCGCTTGCCGGACCGCGCCCGCCGTGGGGCCGCCGGTGGCATGCATGCTGCTTCGGTTCGATCCGGATGGGCACCGCCGACGCCGTGCCCGGGCAGCTTCCTCGTTCGCAACGATGGTTCGACACCGCTGGTTGCTGTTCGCCGCCCTGCTCGCGGTGGCCGCGTGCGGCCACCGGCCGGACCTGCGGCGCGCCGCCGACGCGCGCTACTGGCCGGCGTTGCCGGAGCAGCCGCGCTCCGTCCGCGAAGCCACGCTGCGCGACAGCGAAAGCCTGCGCTCCGAGAGCGACGCTGAGAAACTGAGGCGAATCGCCACCGGCGTGGCGGCGGCGGTCGACGCGCCGCGCAAGCCGCTCGCGGTCGCCGCCGCGCGCGGCCGCGTCTACGTGACCGATACCGAAGCGCGGCGCGTGTTCGTCTTCGATCTGCCGCGGCGGCGCAGTTTCGCCTTCGGCGTTCGCCTGCAGGGCGAGCTGACCAGGCCCGCCGGCATCGCGGTCGACGCGCGCGGCGGCGTCTACGTGGTCGATGCCGGCGCGCGCCGCCTGCTCGTCTACGACGCGCTCGGGCTACATAGGAAAACGATCGAAGGCGGACGGGACTGGACGCGGCCGACCGGGGTGGCGGTCGATGCGAGAGGCGAATCGATCTACGTCGTCGACACCGGCGGCATCGCGAGCGACGCGCATCGCGTGTACGCCTACGACGCCGACGGCCGACGCCGCTTCGTGCTCGGACGGCGCGGCACCGCCGCGGGCGAGTTCAATCTGCCGGTCGATGCCGCGGTCGCGCCGGACGGCACGCTGTACGTGCTCGATGCCGGCAACTTCCGCGTCCAGGCCTTCGATCGCGACGGCCGCTGGCTGCGCGCCTTCGGCACCGCCGGCAACGGCTTCGGTCAGTTCGCGCGACCGCGCGGCATTGCGGTCGATCGCGGCGGGCTTGTGTACGTGACGGACGCGAGTTTCGGCATCGTGCAGGTGTTCGATCCGGACGGCCGGTTGCTGGTGGCGCTCGGCGAACGCAGCGCCACCGACACGCCGGGTGGATTCGCGCTGCCGGCCGGTATCGCGGTCGACGAGGGCGATCGCGTGTACGTCGTCGATCAGTTCTTCCGCAAGGTCGAGGTGTTGCGCCGGCTGTCCGACGACGAAGGACGGCGCCTCGTTCAGGCATACGCGGCGGGCCGGCAGTGAAGCGCGCGCGTCTGGTGTGCCGACTCCTCGCGCTGCTGGGCGCGGCCTCGATCGGCGCGATCTGCACGGTCGCGACCGCGCAGATCCGCCCCGCCGATTCCACATAGAAATTCATCTATGACGGCGGCGTGGCCAATACGCGCCACAACCTGACGCAGCGGCCGATCGGCGGCGGCGCCGAACTGATGAACCCGGTGCGCAACGACTACGGCGAGGTCTGCGTTTACTGCCGTACGCCGCACGGCGCCAGCACCAACGCGCCGGCACCGCGGTGGAACAAGCGGCTGCGCAGTGACGGGCTGCCGGCCAACGGCGTCGGCACGTACACGTCGTACGCGACGCTGAACACGCCTTCGCTCGACGGCATCGTCGCGCCGGTCGGATCGATTTCGGTCCGTGCCTGTCGTGCCATGACGGCACGCCGGCGATGGACAACATCATAAACGCCCCGGGCTCTGGCAACGTCACGGCCGACGGCCGCGGCGACACCGGTCTCGCCTACACCTGGACCGGGCCGCGTGTGGACGCCGAGGGCCGGTTGAACGGCGGGCCCGCGCTGCTCGGCATCGACCTGTCGAACGACCATCCGATCGGTGTGCAGTACTGCGGCGGCGGGCTGACGGGGTCGGAAACGACGGTCAGCGGCACCTGCCGCGACAGCGACTTCGTGCTGCCGCAGACGGCGACCATCAACGCCAACCAGGTCTTCTGGATCGATACGGGCGGCGCCGGCAAGCAGCGCACCGATCTGCCGCTGTACGAGCGCAACTTCGTCGGCACCGGCGGCGGCGTCGTGCCCTCGGTCGAGTGCGGAAGCTGCCACGGCCCGCACGTGTCGAGCGGCCAGGCAGGGCCGGCCGGTACGGGCCGCACTGCGGGCGTGACCTTCCTGCGAATCTCGAACGCGGCGAGCGCGGTCTGCACGGCCTGGCGCAGGCGACGGCTGCGCCCCGCGTGGAATAGCGGTCCAGCGCCGGCTGTTGTCCCGGACTGGAGGAAGCTGCCGGTGCGTCCCGGCGCGGGCGCTGCGGCCGGCGCCTGAAGCGCCCGCGCGAACTCGAAAGCCATGACCGCCCGATCGGACTCGTTCGACGGCCTCGACGAATCGGGCGCAGCCCGCCTGCTCGAGCGGCTGGTTGCCATCGCCGACGACGCTGTGATCGTCGCCGACGATGCGCAGCGGGTCGTGATCTTCAACGCGGGGGCCAAGCGCATCTTCGGCTACCCGGCGGCCCAGATGATCGGCGCTCCGCTCGAACGGCTGCTGCCGCAGCCGGCGCGCGCGCGCCACGCCGAGCATCTGCGGAAGTTTGCGGCGGATGCGCGCGCCGCCCGCGGCATGGGCGAACGCTGCGAGATCTACGGACAACGCGCCGACGGTACGCAATTCGCCGCCGAAGCCTCGATCTCGCACGTGGAGATCGGCGGGCGTACGTACTTCACGGCCATCTTGCGCGACGTGAGCGAGCGCAAGCGCGCCGAGGCCGCGCTGCGCGCGAGCGACCTGCGCTTTCGGGCGCTCGCGGAAAGCCCGCCGGTCGGCATCTTCGAGACCGACGCGACGGGGGACCTCACGTACGTCAACGGATCTTGGTGCCTGCTCGCCGGCATGTCGGCGAGCGAGGCGCTGGGCGGCGGCTGGCTGCGCGCGCTGCATCCGGAAGATCGCGGGCGGGTCCTCGAGGCGTGGCGCAGCGCGCTGCGCGACGGCCGACCGCTGCAGACGCAGTTCCGCTTCGCGCGGACCGGCGGCGAAGAGACGTTCGTCGTCTGCCACGCAGCACCCCAGCGCGGCGAGGTGGCGTGCTCGGCGATGTCGGCACCGTCACCGATATCACCGAGAACCGCCGGCAGGCGGTCGCGCTCGAGCAGGCCAAGACCGAAGCCGAAGCGGCCGCGCGCGCCAAGAGCCTGTTTCTCGCCAACATCAGCCACGAGATTCGCACGCCGCTGAACGCGGTGATCGGAATGACCACGCTGCTGCTCGATACGCCGATGAGCGAAGAGCAGCGCGATTTCGCACAGACGATCCGCGCCAGCGGCGAGGCGCTGCTGGCGATCATCAACGACATATTGGACTTCTCGAAGGCGGACGCCGGTCGGCTCGAGATCGAAAGCGAGGCGTTCGACCTGCGTCGCTGTGTCGAGGTAGCGCTCGATTTGGTCACGCCGCGCGCGTGCGTCAGATCCTCGTGAACCTGCTGTCGAACGCGGTCAAGTTCACGCACCAGGGCGAGGTGCTGGTGACCGTCGACGCAACACCGATCGAGGACGGGCGCAGGCGCGTGCATTTCGCGATCAAGGACACCGGCATCGGCATCGCGGCCGAGCATCTGCCGCGACTGTTCCAGTCGTTCACGCAGGTCGACGCATCGACGACCCGCCGCTACGGCGGCACGGGCCTTGGGCTGGCGATCAGCAAGCGGCTCGCCGAACTGTTGGGCGGCGGCATTTCGGTCGAAAGCGAACCGGGGCGCGGTTCGGTGTTCCACGTCACGATCGAGGCGTCGGCCGGGCCGCCGCTCGATCACGTATACCTGCGCGACAATCCGCCGGCGCTCGCCGGCAGGCGCGTGCTGATCGTCGACGACAACCTGACCAATCGGCGAATCGTGCTCAAGCAGACGCTCGCCTGGGGGATGGTGCCGACCGCGGTGCCGACCGCGCTGGAAGCGATCGATCTGATCCGCCACGGCGAGCACTTCGACGTGGCCGTGCTGGACATGAGCATGCCGGACATGGACGGCCTGGATCTGTCCGCGGAGATCCGGCGTCACCGCGACGCAGCGCAACTGCCGATCGTGATGCTCACCTCGGTGGAGCAGCGCGTGAACCTGGCGAGCGCGCCGATGCCTGCGTTTGCCGCGTACCTGAGCAAGCCGCTGAAGGCGGCGCAGCTTTACAACGCGCAGCTCGCGGCGCTCGGACAGCAAACGGAACGCTTGCCGGCGGAGGAGGGGCCGCGCGCGGCGGAGCGGCTCGGCGAGCGGCTGCCGCTGCGCATCCTGGTGGCCGAGGACAACGCGATCAACCAGAAGGTCGCGCTGCGCATCCTGGCGCGGCTCGGCTATAGCGCCGACCTCGCGTGCAACGGGCTCGAGTTCATCGACGCAGTCGAGCGGCGGCGTTACGACGTCGTGCCGATGGACATCCAGATGCCGGAGATGGACGGGCTCGAGGCGGCGCGCTGGATCGTGCAGCACTGTCCGCCGCACGAGTGGCCGCTGCTGAGCGCGATGACGGCGCACGCGATGGCCTGCGATCGCGAGGCCTATCTCGCGGCGGGCATGGACGCGTACATTGCCAGGCCGGTCGATCTGCTGGAACTTGCCGCAGCGCTGCTGCGGGCGCGACGCGACGGCGGGGCGTCCGCCGACGGCGCGCAGGACGAAGTCGACGAAGCGCCGGTTGACCGTGCGCGGCTGGCGCACTTGGCTTCGTTGCAGGACGCGTAGCAGCCGCGGCTCGTGCGCGAACTGATCGACATGTTCGTGAGCGATGCGCCGGGTCATCTCGACGCGTTGTCCGAAGCGCTTTCCGTCGCCGACCATGAACGGCTGCGCATCGGCGCGCATCGCTTCCTGTCGCTGACGCAGAACATCGGCGCGCGCCGCATGTCGCGTCTGTCGCAGCAGCTCGAAGCCTGCGCGCGGACGCGCTCGTCCACCAGTTGCGCGATGAGTTCGAGCGCGTACACCGCGCGCTGCTGGACGAGCGAGAGCGGTTCTGACGGCACGGAACCCGCAGAAAGTGCGTCTTGCTCGGCGCTTATCCCGATTTCGTTTGGCGCGGCCTTGGAGCAGGCTTGCGCCGCGCCTTTGCCCCATGCCGACCGGTGTGGCGCTGTCAAGCGGCAAAGTCCTCCGCTCGTCGGCCGACTGTCTTGCCGAAAGGCAACGCCCGCGGTCACGAAGGTGATATAGACTCACGTAAATATGTGATGGTCGCGGCGGGACTTCATGCTCCTGCTCCTAAGCCCTTGATCGAGAACGCTTGGAGGAGTCACTGATGCGGTCGACTACGGCAGGGTTCATCGCTTCACGCTGGGTAGGTTTCCTCTGCGCCGCCGCCGCGGCGCTGGTGCTGACCGCATGCGGATCGAACCGGTATCCGCCGGCGCCCGTCTCGGCGGCCACACCGCAGTATCGATATCTGATCGGACCGCTGGATACGGTCAACATCATCGTCTGGCGCAACCCCGAACTGTCGCTGGCGGTGCCCGTGCGTCCGGACGGTCGCATCTCCACACCGCTGGTCGAGGATCTCGTCGCGCTCGGGCGCAATCCGACCGATCTGGCACGCGACATCGAAAAGGCGCTCGCCAGGTACATCCGCGATCCGGTCGTCACCGTCGTCGTGACCGCCTTCCAGGGGCCGTCGAGCGAGCAGATTCGGATCATCGGCGAAGCCGCGCGTCCGCAGGCCATTCCGTACCGCCAGAACATGACGCTGCTGGACGTGATGATCCAGGTCGGCGGGCTGACCGACTTCGCCGACGGCAACAACGCGGTGCTGGTCCGCGGCAAGGAAGGCGGCAAGCAGTACAGCGTGCGCCTGAAGGATCTGGTCAAGCGCGGCGATATCTCGGCCAACGTCGACGTGAAGCCGGGCGACGTGCTCATCATTCCGCAGAGCTGGTTCTGAGCGCCCGACGGCGCGCCGGCCCCTGGATTCGTAGGCGGCGATCATCATGGACGAACTGCTGCAACAGGCGATCGCGATCCTGCGCGCGACCTGGCGCCGCCGCTGGATCGGTGTGGCGGTGGCTTGGGCCGTCGCGATCGTCGGCGCCATCGTCGTCGCCCGCATGCCCGAACGCTACGAGGCGAGCGCGCGGATCTTCGTCGATACGCAGAGCGTGCTCAAACCGCTGATGAGCGGACTGGCCGTCGCGCCCGACATCAACCAGCAGATCGCCATGCTGGCGCGCACGCTGATTTCGCGGCCGAACGTCGAGAAGCTGCTGCGCGCCACCGACATGGATCATCTGGCGAAGACGCAGCCGGAGCGGGAGCGGCTGATCGACGATCTGACCCGGGCGATCCGGATCAGCACGGCCGGACGCGAGAATCTTTACGAAGTGACCTACCGCGACACCAGTCCGCAGCGGGCGAAGCTGGTGGTACAGACGCTGGTGTCGATGTTCGTCGAATCGGGGCTCGGCGACAAGCGCCGCGACACCGAGAGCGCGCGCAAGTTCATCGACGAGCAGATTAAGGCGTACGAGGCGCGGCTCGAGGAGGCGGAAAACCGGCTCAAGGAATTCAAGCTGCGCAACCTCGGCATCTCCGATGGCGGCGGCAAGGACTATTTCGCGCGCATCGGTGCGCTGACCGAGGAGCTGGCAAAGCTGCGCACCGAGCTGCGGGTCGCCGAGCAGTCGCGCGACGCGCTCAAGCGCGAACTTGCGGGCGAGGAGCCAATCCTCCTCGCCGACATCCCGACGACGGGTGTATCTACAGCGATCCCCGAACTGGACACGAGAATCGATGCGCTGCGCCGGCAGCTCGACGAGTTGCTGCGGCGGTACACGGACGAGCATCCCGATGTCGCTGCGACCCGCCGGCTCATTGCATCGCTGGAGCAGCAGAAGGCGCAGGAGATCGAGGCACGCCGCCGCGCGGCTGCCGCCAAGGCGCAGTCCAAGCCTGCGGCGGCGACCAACCCCGTCTTCCAGCAGATCAAGATTTCGATGGCCGAGGCGGAGGCGAACGTCGCGGCGCTGCGCGCGCGTGTAAACGAAACGCAGGCCAGGCTCGCGGAGCTGCGGGCGGCCGCCGGCCGCATTCCACAGATCGAGGCGGAGCTGGCGCAACTGAACCGCGACTACGATGTGGTCAAGCGCAACTACGACGCGCTGGTGGCTCGCCGCGAACAGGCGTCGATCTCGGAGGAGGTCGACGCCAGCGCGAAGCAGGTCGATTTCCGCATCATCGATCCACCGCGGGTCGCGCCGATGCCGGTGTTCCCGAACCGGCTCGCGCTGATCCCCGTCGTGCTGCTTGCCTCGATCGGCGCGGGCGTGGCAGCGGCGTTCGCCGTCGGGCAGTTCCTGCCCACGTTCGACAGCGTGCGTGCGCTGCGCGCGGTGACACAGCGGCCGGTGCTCGGCAGCGTGTCACTGGTGCCCAGCCCGGCACTACGCGCGCGCGCGCGTCGCCTCAACCTGGCTTTTGCGGCATCGACGGCGGCACTGTTTCTTCTGTTCGGCGTGTGGATCGCGCTGACGTCGATCGCGTCGCGCGTGACCTGAGGAGTCCGGCGTGAGCATCATCGAGCAGGCGGCACGACGCTTGGAGCAGTTGCAGCGCAGCGGTGTCGAGCTTCCGGTGGGCCGCGGTAGGGACGCGAACGCCGCGCCCGGCACATCGGTCACGGAGGCCGTCAGACGCATGGAGGCTTTGGCGCCGGCCGAAACCGATGTCCCGGCGCGCGTGGTCGGGCCGCGTGGCAACGCGGAGCCCGGACTGGGCACGCCTCGCTCGCGTTCGGTCCACATCGATCTGCAAAGGCTGGCGGCCGCCGGTTTCGTGACCCCGGATACGCCGCGTTCGCAGCTCGCCGACGAGTTCCGCGTGATCAAGCGGCCGCTGCTGGACAACGCGCAGGGCCGGTCGGCGGCACCGGTAGCGCGCGGCAATCTGATCATGGTGACCAGTTCCGTGCCGGGCGAAGGCAAGACCTTCACGGCGATCAATCTGGCGATGAGCATCGCCATGGAGCTGGACAGCACGGTGCTGCTCGTCGATGCCGACGTGTCGCGGCCTACCGTGCTCGAGCGGCTCGGGCTGCCGCCGTCCGGCGGATTGCTCGACGTGCTGTCGGATCCGGCGCTTTCCCTGTCGGACGTGCTGTTGCGCACGAGCGTCGAGCGGCTGTCGCTGCTGCCGGCGGGCACCCCGAAGCCGCAGACGACGGAGTTGCTGGCCAGCGAGGCGATGAACCGGCTTCTCGAAGACATGGCCACACGCTATTCCGATCGCGTGCTGATCTTCGATGCGCCGCCGCTGCTGCCTTCCACGGAATCGCGTGTATTGGCCACCCACATGGGCCAGATCGTGCTCGTCGTGGAGGCGGAGCGCACGCCGCAGGGGAGCGTCGCGCAGGCACTGGCAGCGATCGAGAGCTGTCCGGTCGTACACACGATCCTGAACAAGGTCCCGCACTCGAAGCTCGCTGCCTACTATGGCTATTACGGCCGGTACGGATACTGAAAGCACGGCACGCGGCCCGAGCTGCGCGCTCACTCTGGCGCAAATCGCTGCCGCCGTGGCCGCGGCGGTGGCCATGCCCGGAGCGGTGAACGCACAGCGCTGGACGGTCGACGCCGGCGTGTCCGGCCAGCTCACCCTGACCGACAACAGCGGCTTCGAAGATTCTCGAACGCAGACCAAGAGCGACGGCGTGGTCGAGATCGCCCCGCGCGTGACGTTCATCCGCGAGGGCGCGCGGCTGCGGGCGGCCGGCTCGCTGGCGCTGGGCGCGCTGCACTACGTCGAAGGAACGCGCGAGAGTCGCCTCGTGCCCACGGCCAACGTGGGCGCCACGCTCGAAGCGGTGCCGCGAAACTTCTTCATCGACGCGGCCGCGGTGGTCACGCAGACGCGCGCCAACCCGTTCGCGCCGCAGCCCGAAGGGCTGACCGGCGTCAACCGCTTGCAGCAAACGCAGGTGCGCCTGAGCCCGTACTTGCAGGGCAATCCTTCGGCGAATACTCGGGTGTTCGTGCGCAGCGACAACAGCCTCACGCGCGGAACGCGCGAGGGCGTCACCGAGACCGACAGCTACGTCGGCCGGCACGTCGCCGAATTCGAACGCCTGCCCCGACCGCTGGGGTTCGGGCTGCAATTGGAGCGCACCGATACGCGCTTCAGGGACACGGCGCAAGGCCCGCTGACCCTCGACATCGCGCGGCTGAGGCTCACCTACGGGTTGGGTGCGCAGTTGAGCGCCGGGCTGCGTTACGGTTACGAGACGAACAACTACGTCGTCGACAACGGCGACGGCGCCATCTGGGGCGCCGAGTTCACATGGCGGCCGACCGAGCGCACCGATCTGAACGGCGCCTGGGAGCACCGGTTCTTCGGTTCGGGCGCCCGGCTGTCGTTCTCGCATCGTCTGCCGCGGCTGGCGTGGAACGTGCTGCTGTCGCGCGACGTGGGCAGTGCCGCGCAATCGCTGTTCACGCTGCCGGCGACCGACAACGTGGCGGGACTGCTCGATGCGGCGCTCACGACCCGCTTCCCCGATCCGGTCGAGCGCGCGCGCGTGGTGCAGGAGCTGATGGCGCGGCAGGGGCTGCCCAGCGCGCTCGCCAGTCCCTTGCCGCTGTATGCGCAGCGAGTCAGCCTGCTCACGTCGAAGTCCGCGTCGATCGTCCTGCTCGGCGCGCGCGGTTCGATCGGGCTGACGGGGTTCTATCTGCGCACCGAGGACCTTCCCGACTCGATCTTCGCACCGAGCGACGACACCCTGAACAACACTCAGCGCGGTGCGGCGCTGACGTTCAGCCGCGAGCTGTCGCCGGTGACCTCGCTCAACGCCACGCTCGGCTGGACGCACACGGAGGGCCTGACGCAGGCGGACCCGGAGCAGGCCGACCAGTACACGTTGCGCGTGCAGGCACTGCGCCGCATCGGGCCGCGCACCCAGGCGTACGTCGGCGCGCGGCGGCAACTGTTCAATTCCAACCGCGCCGGCGACGCGCGCGAAGCCGCGGCCTTTGCCGGTCTCGCGCACAGGTTCTGAGAGCAGCGATGTACGAATCGTTTTACGGGCTCACCGGCAGGCCCTTCCAGCTCAATCCCGATCCCTCGTTCTTCTTCGGCAGCAAGGGGCACAGCAGCGCCTACTCGTACCTGAAGTACGGCGTGTTCCAGGGCGAGGGCTTCATCGTGGTCACGGGCGAGATCGGCGCGGGCAAGACCACGCTCGTTCGCACGCTGCTCGAGGAGCTCGATCCGCGCAAGGTCGTCGCGGCGCAGCTGGTCAGCACGCAGCTCGAAGCCGATGATCTGCTGCGTGCGGTCGCGAGCGCGTTCGGGCTGCCGGTGCGCGGCACGGACAAGGCGCAACTGCTCGCTACGATCGAGGCGTTTCTGACCTCGCTCGTGACCGAACACAAGCGCGCGCTTCTGGTCGTCGACGAGGCGCAAAACCTCTCGCCGCGCGCGATGGAGGAGCTGCGCATGCTGTCCAATTTCCAGCTCGGCGACCGCGCGCTGCTGCAGAGCTTCCTGGTCGGCCAGCCCGAGCTGCGCGAACTGCTGCGCGGCCCCTCGATGCAGCAGCTTCGCCAACGCGTGATCGCTTCGTACCACCTCGGACCGATGGACGAGGAGGAGACGCGCGGCTACATCGAACACCGCTTGCGCCGCGTCGGCTGGAAAGACGATCCGAGCTTCGACCCCGCGGTGTTTCCTTCGATCCATCGCGCCACCGGTGGCATCCCGCGCAAGATCAACCTGCTGTGCAACCGGCTGCTTCTGGCGGGTTACCTGGCCGAAAAGCGCGCGATCGGCGTGGACGACGTGGACACGGTCATCGCCGAGCTTCGTGCCGAAGGCAACGTCGACGCACCCGTGCAATCGCAGGCCGCGGCGACACCGGAGGAGGCCGTGCGCGGCACCGACAACGTCGTGCGGCCCTTCGCGTTCTCGTCGATCGCAGCGCGGCTCGACCGGCTCGAGAGAACCGTCAACGCGATGCACGAATTGCTGCGTTCGATGGCCGGCGCGCCCGACCGCAGATCCAAGACCGGCGGCAAGCCGGGGAGGGGCGTGTGAAGAGCACCGACCATCGCTTCGGCCCCGTGCTGTGCGTCGTCGGCGCGCGGCCGAACTACATGAAGATGGCGCCGCTGCTGCGCGCGTTGGCCGCCCAGGCGGGCATGCCACCCGCGCTGCTTGTGCACACGGGTCAGCACTACGACTTCGCGCTGAACGACAAGCTGTTCATCGATCTGGACCTGCCGGCGCCGGACGTCAATCTGGAAGTCGGCTCGGGCTCGCACGCGGTGCAGACCGCAGAGGTGATGAAGCGCTTCGAACCGGTCGTCGACGCGCAGCAGCCGTCGTGCGTCGTCGTGGTCGGCGACGTCAACTCGACGCTGGCGTGCAGTCTGGTGGCCGCGAAAAAGCTCGTTCCGGTGGTTCACGTCGAGGCGGGCCTGCGCAGCTTCGACCGCACGATGCCCGAGGAGATCAACCGCGTCCTGACCGATCAGATCTCGGATCTTCTGTACACGACCGAACGCGACGCGCACGACAACCTGGCCAGGGAGGGCATCGCGGCCGAGCGCATCCACTTCGTCGGCAATCTGATGATCGACTCGCTGTTCGCGGCGCTGCCCAAGGCGATCGCGCCGGAGCAGACGATGCGGCGCGAGGGCGCCGATCCTGCGTGGGTACGCGAGGGCGCGCGCTACGGCGTGGTGACCCTGCACCGGCCGTCCAACGTCGACGAACCGGCGACACTCGCCCAGGTGCTCGCGATCCTGCGCGAGGTCGCCGAGGCGGTCCCGCTCGTCTGGCCGATGCATCCGCGCACGCGTGCCAACATCGACCGGCTCGGGCTCGCGCACCTGCTGCAGGGTGCGCGCGTCGCCTGCCTGCCGCCGCAGGGCTACCTCGAGATGGTCGGCCTGATGAAGCGCGCCACGCTCGTGCTGACGGATTCCGGCGGCGTGCAGGAAGAAACCACCGCGCTCGGCGTTCCCTGTCTGACGATGCGCGAGAACACCGAGCGTCCGATTACCGCGACACACGGCACCAACACGCTGGTCGGTCGCGACGCGGCGTTGATCCGCACGTGCGTGCAGGACATCCTTGCGAACGGCGGCAAGCGCGGCCGCATGCCCGAAGGGTGGGATGGGCGTTCCGCCGAGCGCATCGCCGCGCATCTTGCCGGTTGGCTGGCGCGTCGTGCGGCGGAGCGAACGGCATGAAACCGGATCGAGCGGCTGGTCAGGTACCTCGATCCCTTCGCGGGCTCCGCGCCTCTGTGGTGAAGCGTTCTTACCGGAAAGGGATTTGCGCCGCGGAGGCGAAGACTCCCCTCGGTCTTCGGCCGACCAAACTCCCCCGGCCTTCGGCCGCCCCCCTTTGCAAAAGGGGGTCGAACAGCCCCCTTGCAAAAAGGGGCGGCGCGTGTAGCGCGCGCGGGAGATTTTGGGATGCGGCGCGACTCGGGCCAAGCGCATTAAATCGCTGACATGACCGCTGCCTTGCCGACACAGGTGCTGGCGAACGCGTTGACGGTCGACGTCGAGGACTACTTCCAGGTCTCGGCGCTCGCGCCGCACATCGAGAGGCATCGCTGGGATGCGATGCCTTGTCGCGTCGAGCGCAACGTCGAGCGGCTGCTGCAGCTTTTCGAGCGGCATCACGCGCACGCGACCTTCTTCACGCTCGGCTGGATCGCGGAGCGCTATCCGCGGCTCGTTCGCAGAATCGCCGCCGCCGGGCACGAGATCGCCAGTCACGGCTACGGACATCTGCGCGCGAGCGAACAGACGCCGCAGGAGTTCTCGGCCGACATCCGGCGTGCCAAGCAGTTGCTGGAGGACACGGTGGGCGCCGAGGTACTCGGCTATCGCGCGCCGAGCTTCTCGATCGGGCACGCGAACCAATGGGCGTTCGATTGCATTGCTGAAGCCGGCTACCGGTACAGCTCGAGCGTCTATCCGGTGAGGCACGATCACTACGGCGTGCCGGATGCGCCGCGCTTTCCGTACGAGGCGCGGCCGGGATTGCTGGAAATCCCGTTGACCACGGCGCGATGGCTCGGGCGCAATCTGCCCGCCGCCGGGGGCGGCTACTTCCGCTTCTTCCCGTACCCGGTCAGCCAGTGGGCGATCCGGCGGGTCAATCGCGTCGACGGCCGGCCCGCGATCTTCTACTTCCACCCGTGGGAGATCGATCCCGATCAGCCGCGCGTGCCCGGCGTCAGCGTGAAGACGCGTTTTCGGCACTACGTCAACCTGCATCGCACCGAGGCGCGCCTGTCCCGGCTGCTCGCCGACTTCCACTGGGACCGCGTCGATCGCGCCTTCGGTCTGCGGGCCTCATGAAACCGATCGACGCCGATCTCAGGGCCGAGCCGGCGCTCGCGGTGCGCGCCTTCGAGCGGGGCGACGCCGCCCGCTGGGACGCGTTTGTCCAAGGCTGCGCCGAAGCGACCTTCTTTCACCGCAGCGGCTGGCGCGAGATCATCGAAAGCGTGTTCGGTCACCGCACGCACTACCTGATCGCCGCGCGCGGCGAACGCATCGTCGGCGTGCTGCCGCTCGCCGAGGTGAGGAGCCTGCTGTTCGGACACGCGCTCAGTTCGCTGCCGTTTGCGGTCTACGGCGGCGCGGCCGTCTCCGAACCGCAAGCGCGCGCCGCGCTGCACGAAGCGGCCGTCGAGCTCGCCGCGCGGCTCGGCGTGCAGCATCTCGAACTGCGCAATCGACAGCCGACCGAGCCGGACTGGCCGCGCCAGGATCTGTACGTCACCTTCCGCAAGCAGATCCTGCCGGAGGTGGAGGCCAACATGCTTGCGATCCCGCGCAAGCAGCGCGCGATGGTGCGCAAGGGCATCCAGCGCGGACTGCGAAGCGAGATCGATGCCGATGTCGATCGTTTCTTCGATCTGTACGCCGACAACCAGCACCGGCACGGCACGCCGCCTTATCCCAAAAGGTACTTCGAAGCGCTGCGCCGCGTCTTCGGCGATGCGTGCGAGGTGCTCACCGTGCTCGACGCTGCGGGCCGGCCGGTGTCGGGCGTGCTCTCGTTCTACTTCCGCGACGAGGTGCTGCCGTACTACGCGGGCGATGTCGAGGCGGCGCGCGAACTGGCCGCCAACGACTTCAAGTACTGGGAACTGATGCGGCGCGCGTGCGAGCGCAGCGTGCGCGTGTTCGACTACGGGCGATCGAAGCGCGACAGCGGTTCGTTCGACTTCAAGAAGAACTGGGGTTTCGCCCCCGAGCCGCTGCACTACGAGTACCGGTTGCTGAAGCGCGACGCGATCCCGCAGAACAATCCGGCCAACCCGAAGTACCGCGCGTTCATTGCGCTGTGGCGACGGCTGCCGCGCGCCGTGGTCAACGCGATCGGGCCGGCGATCGCGCGCAATCTGGGATGAGTGGCATCGTGACCGGGAGCGAAGCGGCGCAGGCGTCCGCGTCCGGCAGCGCGCTGTCGAACGCGCTTGCGCCGGCGCTGATCGCCGGTGCGGTCGCGCTCGCGATCGTCCTTGTCTACGGCGACACGGCGTCGTCGATGGCCGCGCTGTGGCGAAGTTCCGAGACTTTCAGCCACGGATTCGTGGTCGTGCCGATCGCGCTGTGGCTCATCTGGCGGCGCCGCGACAGGCTCGCGCACCTGCCCGCGCGGCCGTTCTGGCCGGCGTTGGCGCTGCTGGCCGCCGCTGGATTCGTCTGGTGGCTCGGGCGCCTGGCCGGCGCGAACGTCGTCCAGCACTTCGCGCTGGTGCTGATGATCGTCGGTGCGGTGCCTGCGGTGCTCGGCGTGAAGATCGCGCGGGCCATGGCGTTTCCGCTGGCGTTTCTGCTGTTCGCGGTCCCTTTCGGCGAAGCCTTCGTGCCGCGACTGATCGACTGGACGGCGGATTTTACCGTTGCGGCGCTGAAGCTGACCGGCGTGCCCGTGTATCGCGAAGGCAACCACTTCGTGATTCCGACGGGTCAGTGGTCGGTCGTCGAAGCGTGCAGCGGGCTGCGCTACCTGATCGCTTCGCTGATGGCAGGCACGCTGTACGCGTATTTGATGTACGCGAGCGTATGGCGCCGCGCCGCCTTCATCGCGGCATCGGTGCTGGTACCCCTGGTCGCCAACTGGCTGCGGGCGTATCTGATCGTGATGCTCGGTCACGTGAGCGGCAACGAACTGGCCGTCGGTGTGGACCATCTGATCTACGGCTGGATTTTCTTCGGCCTCGTGATCGCACTCATGTTCTGGATCGGGGCGCGGTATCGCGAAGATGCCGCGCCTGCCGCGACGGCGCCTTCCGTACGCACGGCGCAAGCCGGCGCGAACCGCATCGCCTTGGCGGCGTCGGCGTCGGCGGCCGTCGCCGTCGCCGGTCTGTGGTCGCCGCTCGCGGCCGCGCTCGCCGGCGCCGGGCATTGGCAACCGCGGCCGCTTCCGGCGATCGACGATGCCGCAGGCTGGACAACGGTTGACGCCCACGAGTCGACGTGGCAGCCGCGCTTCGCCGGTCACCGCGCGTCGCTGCGGCAGACGTTCGAGCGTGACGGTCGCCGCGTCGTTGTGTACGTCGCGTACTACGCCGCGCAGACCGAAGGCCACGAGATGATCAACTCGAAGAACGTGCTCGTGCCCGCCGACGACCCCGTCTGGCGCGAAACGATGCGCGGGCAGACCGTGATCCCCGGCGGCGCCGCGCCGATCCGCGCGAGGACCGCGCGGATCGCGGGCCCGAACGGAGGCTACGACGTCGTCTGGTGGTACTGGATCGACGGCCGGACTGCCGCCGGCGACGGCTTGGCGATGGCGTTGCAGGCGTGGTCTCGGCTGATGCTGAGGCCGGACCCCGCGGCCGCGGTCTTCGTGTTCACCGAGGCGGCGGGACGTGCGGATGGCAGCGATGTGCTGCGCGGCTTCGTCGCCGACATGAGCGAATCGATCGAGCGCGCGCTGCTCGCGGCTCGCGCAGGAAAGCGGCGATGAACGATCCGCGCCCGCTGATCTTGCACGTCGTTTTCCGCTTCGCCGTCGGCGGGCTGGAAAACGGCGTGGTCAATCTGATCAACCGCATGCCGCGCGACCGCTGGCGGCAGGGTGTCGTCGCGCTAACCGACATTGCCGCCGGTTTTCGCCAGCGCGTGCAGCGCGACGACGTGCACTTCGTCGCGCTGGACAAGCCGCCCGGTCACGGCGTGCGCGTGTACCCCCAGTTGCTTCGCGCGTTCCGCGAGCTTCGGCCGGCGATCGTGCACACGCGCAACCTGGCGGCGCTCGAAGCCGTCGTTCCCGCGTGGGCGGCGCGCGTGCCCGTTCGCATCCACGGCGAGCATGGCCGCGATGTGAGCGACCTGGACGGAACGAGCCGCCGATACCGCTGGATGCGCAGGCTGTATCGGCCCTTCGTCCATCACTACGTCGCGCTGTCGCGCGACTTGGAGAAGTACTTGATCGAGTCGGTCGACGTTCCGGCCGAGCGGGTCGAACACATCTACAACGGCGTCGACAGCGAGCGGTTCCGGCCACGCGCGGGCGCACGCACTGCGATCGAGGGCTCGCCGTTCAATGACCCGTCGCTGTTCGTCGTCGGCACCGTCGGGCGGCTCGAAGCGGTCAAGGATCAGACGAACCTCGCGCGCGCGTTCGTCCGCGCCCTTGCGATGTCGCCGCAGGCGGCGCGGCATTTGCGTCTCGTGCTGGTCGGCGACGGGCCGATGCGTGGCGAGATCGAGTCGATCGTTCGCGCCGCCGGTGCCGAGTCGCTCGTCTGGTTTGCCGGCGAGCGCAGCGACATACCCGACATCCTGCGCGGGCTGGACTGCTTCGTGCTGCCGTCGCTTGCGGAGGGGATCTCCAACACGCTGCTCGAGGCGATGGCGTCGGGGCTGCCGGTGATCGCCACGCGCGTCGGCGCCAACGCGGATCTGATGGAAGAGGGGCTTTCGGGCAAGCTCGTTCCTCGTGCGGATCCGGATGCGATCGCGCGCGAGATATTCGCGTATCTTGCCGATCCCGCACTGGCGCGGCGGCACGGCCGCGCCGGCCGGCAAATCGTCGAACGCCGCTTCAGCGTGGAACGGATGGTTGGCGACTACGAGGCGCTCTACCGCCGACTGCTCGCCGAGCGCGGGATCGCCGCGATCATTCCCTCGACGGCGAACGCCGGTTAAGGCCCCGCATGCGATACGGCGCCGCCTCGTCCTGGAACCCCCCTTTGAAAAAAGGGGGTAGGGGGGACTTCGACGGTTCCCCGCCATGCGCGACGACGCAAAATTCCCCTCGGTCCCCCTTTGCAATAGGGGAAGGAACACCGGCCTGCGTTCGGTAACGACGATGTGCGGCATCACGGGAATCTTCGACACCCGCGGCCGGCGGCCGATCGACGGGGACGCGCTCGTGCGGATGAACGAAAGCCAGCACCACCGCGGCCCCGACGAAACGGGCACCCACATCGAACCGGGCGTGGGCCTCGGCCACAAGCGGTTGTCGATCATCGACCTGGCGACCGGGCAGCAACCGCTGTTCAACGAGGACGGCAGCGTGGCGGTCGTCTACAACGGCGAGATCTACAACTTCCAGGAACTGATCCCCGAGTTGACCGCGCTCGGCCACACGTTCCGCACGCGCAGCGACACCGAGGTGATCGTGCACGCGTGGGAAGCGTGGGGAGCGGCGTGCGTCAAGCGCTTCCGCGGCATGTTCGCGTTCGCGTTGTGGGATCGGAACAAGGAGACGCTGTTCCTTGCGCGCGACCGGCTCGGCGTGAAGCCGCTTTATTACGCACTGCTGCCCGACGGACATCTGCTGTTCGGCTCGGAGCTGAAGTCGCTGCTGGCACACGGCGCGCTGCAACGCGAGATCGATGCATACGCGGTCGAGGAGTACTTCGCGCTCGGCTATGTGCCCGAGCCGCGCACGATCTTCAAGGGCGCGAAGAAGCTGCCGCCGGCGCACACATTGACGGTCAAACGCGGCGCGCCGGTGCCGGAGCCGGCCGAGTACTGGGACGCGGCGTTCACGCTCGACAACCGGTTGTCGGAGAAAGAGGCGTGCGCGCAGTTGCAAGAGCGGCTGCGTGAATCGGTCAAGCTGCGGTTGATCTCCGAAGTGCCTCTGGGCGCGTTTCTCTCCGGCGGCGTCGATTCGAGCGCGGTCGTCGCGACGATGGCCGGGTTGTCGGAGACGCCGGTCAACACCTGCTCGATCTCGTTTTCGGATCCGGCGTTCGACGAGTCGCGCTACGCGCAGATGGTCGCGCAGCGCTATCGCACCCGCCATTTCGTCGATCGTGTCGAAAGCGAGGACTTCGACCTGATCGACACACTCGCCGGCCTGTACGACGAGCCGTACGCCGACAGCTCGGCGATTCCGACCTACCGCGTCTGCCAGCTCGCGCGCACGCACGTCACGGTGGCGCTGTCGGGTGACGGCGGCGACGAGAACTTCGGCGGCTACCGGCGCTATCGGCTGCATCTGATGGAAGAGCGTATGCGCCGGCCGCTGCCGCTGGCGCTGCGCAGACCCGTGTTCGGCTTGCTCGGGCGCGCATATCCGAAGGCCGATTGGGCGCCGCGCGTGTTCCGTGCCAAGACGACGCTGCAGGCGTTGGCGCGCGATTCGATCGAAGCGTATTTCCACAGCATGTCGATCCTGCGCGACGACATGCGGCGGCAGCTCTTTTCCAATTCGCTGCGAGCGCAGCTCGGCGGCTACAACGCCGTCGAGGTGTTTCGCCGGCATGCCGAGCGCGCGAACGGCGACGATCCGCTGGCGCTGATCCAGTATCTCGACCTAAAGACCTATCTGGTCGGCGACATCAACACCAAGGTCGACCGCGCGAGCATGGCGCACTCGCTGGAGGTTCGCGAGCCGCTGATGGACCATCCGCTCGTGGAGTGGCTGGCGTCGCTGCCGTCGTCGCTGAAGGTGCGCGGACAGGAAGGCAAGTATCTGCTGAAGAAGTCGCAGGAGCCGCATCTGCCGAACGAGGTGCTGTATCGGCCGAAGATGGGCTTCGCGGTGCCGCTGGCGCGCTGGTTCCGCGGGCCGTTGCGCGAGCGCGTGCGCCAAGCCGTGCTGGGCGGTGTGCTCGCCGACACGGGCTACTTCAACCGGCCGGCGCTGCAGCGGCTGCTCGACCAGCACCAGTCCGGCGTACGCGATCACAGCGCGGCGCTCTGGACCGTGCTGATGTTCGAAGCATTCCTGCGCAACGTGATGCAAGCTGAGGAGCGCGGCACGGCCGCGCAGCGCCTGGCGGGCTGACGCGATGCGCGTTCTGCACGTTTTCGATCATTCGTTGCCGTTGCACAGCGGGTACGCGTTTCGCTCGGCCGCGATCCTGCGCGGGCAGCGCGCACTGGGCTGGGAGACCGTTCAGTTGACCACACCGCGACATGGCGCCTCGGCGCGGCGCGAAGAGGAGGTCGACGGCCTGACCTTTCTGAGAACCACGTTCGCGCCGGGCTGGCGCTCGCGGGTGCCGGTGTTCGGGCGGTATGTGGACGAAATGCGCGCCACCGAAGCGCGCGTCGCCGAAATCATCGAGCGCGCGCAGCCCGATCTGCTGCATGCGCACTCGCCGGTGCTCAACGCACTGCCGGCGATAGCCGCGGCGCGGCGCCACGGGCTGCCGGTCGTCTACGAGGTGCGCGCGTGCTGGGAGGATGCTGCGGTGGATCATGGCAGCACGCGCGAAGGCAGCTTGCGCTACCGCGCCACGCGCGCGCTCGAGACCCACGCGCTGCGCCGTGCGGACGCCGTGACCGTGATCTGCGATGGATTGCGCCGCGAGTTCGTCGCACGCGGCATTCCCGCCGACAAGATCACGGTCATTCCGAACGCGGTGGAAGTTCAGGACTTTCGCTTCGGCGCGCAGCCGGATCCGCAGTTACGAGTCGCGCTCGGGCTGGAGGGTGCGACGATTCTCGGATTCGTCGGATCGTTCTACGCGTACGAGGGACTGGATCTGCTGCTGCAGGCGCTCGCGAAGCTGCTGCCGCAGCGGCCGCAGCTCCGTGCGCTGCTGGTCGGCGGCGGCCCCCAGGAAGATGCGCTTCGACGTCTGGCGCAGGATCTGGGCATTTCCGACAAGGTCGTATTCACCGGTCGCGTGCCGCACTCGCAGGTGCAGCGCTACTACGACCTCATCGACGTGCTGGCCTATCCGCGCCACCCCATGCGGTTGACCGAGCTGGTGACACCCTTGAAACCGCTGGAGGCCATGGCGCAGGGCCGCATCCTGCTGGCGTCCGACGTCGGTGGACATCGCGAGCTGATTCGCGACGGCGACACCGGCTATCTGTTCGCTGCCGGCCGCGTCGAAGCCCTGATGCAGGCGATCGAGCGCGTTCTTTCGGAGCGGTCGGCGTGGGACGCGATGCGCTTGCGGGCTCGCCGTTTCGTCGAGCTGGAGCGCACGTGGACGCAGTCCGTGGCGCGCTACCGCGACGTCTATGGTCGGCTGCTCGCGCGGGCTGCCGGCAACCGTGCCGTGCCCGCGGTGCATTGAGGGTCGGCCATGCGCATTCTGTTCCTCTCGCATCGCTTCCCATATCCGCCGACCTTTGGCAGCCAGGTTCGCGCGTTCCACATGATCCGGCACCTGGCACAGGCGCACGAGGTCGTTGTCATGGCGCCGGTGCGCTCACCGCTCGAGGCCGAGCAGGCGCAAGGCATCGCCGCGCATTGCTCTGAGTTCCGGGCGTTCCCGGTGCAGCCCTGGGTTCAGCTCGCGAAGGCCGGGCTCGCGCTGCCGACGCCGCTTTCCGCATCGGAAGCGTACTTCCATAGTGGCGCGATGAAGGCGGCGGTCGACCGCCTGCTGGCCGAGCGCGCCGTGGATCTGATCGTCGTGCATTGCTCGTCGGTGGGCCGGCTGGTCGAGGACGCGGCGCTGCCGAAGCTGATCGACTTCTGCGATGTCGATTCCCGCAAGTGGCTCGACTACGCCGCGTTCAAGCCGATTCCGCTGTCGCTGGGCTACCGGTGGGAGGGCGTGCGGCTGACCGCCGTCGAGCGGCGCCTTGCGCGCAAGTTCGATGCGGTCACGGTGGCCACGCCCGGAGAGCTCGCGACGCTGCGCGAGCTCGGCATGGACGCGCGCGCCGACTGGTTTCCCAACGGCGTCGACACGGAATACTTCGCGCCGAGCGAGGAGCCCTACGTGCCTGGCACGATCACGTTCGTCGGCCGCATGGATTACTTCCCCAACGAACAGTGCATGGTCGATTTCTGCGCCGAGGTGTGGCCGAAGCTGCGCGCGCGCCGGCCGGGGGTGCGTTTGCAGATCGTCGGCGCAGCGCCGACACGGCGCGTACAGGGACTCGGCGCGCTGGCAGGCGTGACCGTGACCGGCGCCGTGCCGGATGTGCGGCCTTACGTGCGCCGCTCCGCACTGACCATCGCGCCGCTGGCGATCGCGCGCGGCACGCAGAACAAGGTGCTCGAGTCGATGGCGATGGGCGTGCCGGTCGTTGCGAGCCCGCTGGCCGCGGCCGGGGTCGAGGCGGAGCCCGGTGTTCATCTGCACGTGGCGCGCAGCCCCGATCAGTGGGTGGCCGAGATCGAACGGTTGCTCGCCGAACCGGCGCGGCGCGCGCAACTGGCTGCCGCCGGTCGCGCGCGCGTGCTCTCGCATCACACATGGCCGAGTGCGATGAAGCGGCTGGACGCTATCGTCGCCCGCTGCATGGAGGCTCACGCGCAGCCGCTGGCCGTCGGAGCGACTCCGGCATGAATGCTTCGGTTCGGATCACGCTCGTCGGTCCATTACCGCCACCGTCGGGCGGCATGGCCAACCAGACGCGTCAGCTCGCGCGGCTGCTCGGTGAAAGCGGCGTGTGCGTGCAGCTCGTGCAGAACAACCCGCCGTATCGGCCGGCGTGGATCGGCAACGTGCGCGGCTTTCGCGCGCTGTTTCGCCTGGTTCCCTACGTGGTGGAGCTGTGGCGTGGGCTGCGCGGTGCGGATGTCGCGCACGTGATGGCGAACTCGGGCTGGGCGTGGTACCTGTTCGCCGCACCGGCGATCTGGCTGGCGCGGCTGCGCGGCGTGCCGGTGCTGGTCAACTATCGGGGCGGCGAAGCGGAGTCTTTCTTGAAGCGGCAGGCGCGCTGGGTGATGCCGACGCTACGGCTGGCGCGCGTGCTCGCCGTGCCGTCGGGGTTCCTGCAGTCGGTCTTCGCTCGCCACGGCGTCGCTGCCGAAGTCGTTCCGAACGTCGTCGATCTGGCGCGATTTGCGCCCGCCGCGCGGCGAACGCCCGCCCAGCACATCGTCGTCACCCGCAACCTTGAGCAGATCTACGACATCCCCACCGCTTTGCGCGCGTTCGCGAAGATCCGGTGCCGTTTCCCGGCGGCACGCCTGACGGTCGCCGGCAGCGGGCCGGCGCTGGACTCGCTGCGACGCCTGGCGCAGGAGCTTGGCGTGTCGGAGGCGGCGCGCTTCACCGGGCAGCTCGACAACGATCGCATCGCCGAGCTTTATCGCGAGGCCGACTTGCTGATCAATCCGTCGACGGTCGACAACATGCCGATCTCGCTGCTGGAGGCGATGGCGAGCGGCGTGCCCATCGTTTCCACGAACGTGGGCGGCGTGCCGTATCTCGTCGAGCATGAGCGTACCGCGTTGCTCGTACCCGCGCGCGACCCCGACGCCATGGCGGCGGCGGCCGTTCGCATCCTCGAAGACGCGGCGTTGCGCGAGGCGCTGGTGGCCGCGGGTTTGCAGGCCTGCCGCGCGTACGCGTGGGAGCGCGTACGCCCGGTCTTGTTCGCCGCTTACGCGCGCTGCGCCGGGCGCGTGTCCTTGCTGGAGTCGGCGTCATGAGCCGCGCGTGGACCTGGCTCGTCGCCAATGCCATGTTCCCGCTGCACGAGCGGCTGAAGGGACACGCAAGCGTTGCTCGCTGTCGCGAGCTGGAGGCGAGCCAATGGTGGCCGCGCGAACGGCTGCAGTCGTACCAGCTCGAGCGACTGCGGGCTTTCATCGAGCACCTGGCGCGGCGCGTGCCGTACTACCGCGAGACGTTCGCGCAGGGCGGCTTGAACGCGCAGGACGTTCGGACGCTCGATGACCTGGCCCGCTTTCCCTTTCTGACCAAGGCGCTGATTCGCGCGAACACCGAGCGGTTGAAGGCCGAAGGCGCCGGACCGTTGAAGCGCTACAACACCGGCGGCTCCAGCGGCGAGCCGCTGATCTTCTTCATGGGCAAGGACCGGATCGCACACGACGTGGCCGCCAAGTGGCGCGCCACGCGCTGGTGGGGTGTGGATATCGGCGACCGCGAAATCGTCGTGTGGGGCTCGCCGATCGAGCTCGGCGCGCAGGATCGGCTGCGCAATTTGCGCGACCGGCTCTTTCGCTCCGAGCTGCTGCCGGCGTTCGAGATGTCGCAGGCCAATCTCGACCGCTTCGTCGAGCGCATTCGCACCGCGCGCCCGGCGATGCTGTTCGGGTATCCGTCGTCGCTGTCGCTGATCGCGGCGCACGCCGAGAAACGCGGCGTACGGCTCGACGGCCTCGGCATCCGCGTCGCGTTCGTCACTTCCGAGCGGCTCTACGACCATCAGCGCGCGACGATCGAGCGCGTCTTCGGCTGCAAGGTGGCCAACGGCTACGGCGGGCGCGACGCCGGCTTCGTCGCGCACGAATGCCCCGCGGGCGGTCTGCACATCAGTGCAGAGGACATCCTGGTCGAGATCGTCGATGCAAATGGCGCCGTTGTTCCTCCGGGAAGCGCGGGCGAGATCGTGGTGACGCACCTGGCTACTGCGGACTTTCCGTTCCTGCGGTACCGCACCGGCGACATTGGTGTTCTGAGCGACGCTACGTGTGCGTGCGGGCGCGGGCTGCCGTTGCTGGCGGAGGTGCAGGGGCGCAGCACCGATTTTGTAGTCGCTGCCGATGGCACGATCATGCACGGGCTGGCTTTGATTTACGTCGTGCGCGACCTGCCGGGGATCGAGCGCTTCAAGATCGAGCAGCGCAGCCGCGAGCACACGACGGTGCAGATCGTGCCCGGCCCGGGCTATCGCGCCGAGGTCGAGGCGCGGATCCGGCACGGATTGCAGGCCCGGCTGGGCGCCGCGGTGCGCATCGACGTCGAGCGCGTGACCGCGATCGCCGCCGAGCGCTCGGGCAAGTTCCGTTACGTCGTCAGCCACGTCGCGCCGCCGAACGGGGGAGCACCGGCTGAAGCGGTGCAGGCGCGTTGAGATGCTGACCGGGTTTGCGTTCACGTTGTTTTTTCTGGCGCTGCTGACGCTGGCGCTATGGCGTCATCCGGTGTTCGGACTGTATGCCTATCTGGCGACGTTTTATGTGCATCCGCCGTCGCGCTGGTGGGCTGCGATGCTGCCGGATCTGCGTTGGGCGTTGCTCGCGGGGGTGGTGACCCTGATGGCGGTGTACATGCATCGGGACAAGCTCAACAAGGCCCCGCTCTGGTTAGGCAATGCACCGGCGGCGATTCTGGTCCTGTATTGCGCGTGGATGTGGGCGCAGAACGGCTGGGCTCTGGACGCTACCGCACACTTCGAAGCTTGTGTCCAGTTCACCAAGTATCTGATCGCATTCTATTTCTGCTACAAGATCTTCGATCGCCCGGAGCGATTGCGCGACTTCTTGTTGGTTCATCTGGCCGGTTGCACGTACCTCGGCGTGCAGGCGTACTTATCGAACAACTTCACGGACGGGCGGCTCAACGGCGTCGGCGGCCCGGGTATCGACGATGCCAACACGCTCGGCATGTTTCTGGCTACCGGCGTGGTGGCCGGCGCGGCGCTGGCGTTGAGTCAGTCGGGGTGGCGCCGCTATCTCACGTTCGGCGGCCTCGCTTTCGCGATGAACGGGCTGGTGCTGACGGCAAGCCGCGGCGGCTTCCTCGGTCTGCTCGGTGGAGGTGCCCTGATCGCGGCGCTTTATCCGCGCCAGTATCGGGTTCGCTTCATCGTGTTGGCGGTGATCGCGGCTGTCGGGTTCGCCGCGGTCGCGGATCGTCGCTTCATCGAACGTGCCGCCTCGCTCGTGGCCGCGGCGGAGCGGCGGGAGGACATCGACATGAGCGCCGAGTCGCGTTACGTCATCCTCGCGGCCCAATGGCGGATGTTCTTCGATCACCCGCTGGGCAGCGGCCACAAGGGAACGGTCGCGCTCAGTCCCGACTACCTTGACGACATTTGGCTGACCGAATCACGCGATGGAGCGGGCAAACGTGGCCGTTCCTCGCACAACACCTTCATGACCGCGCTCAGCGAGCAAGGCATCGTCGGTGCCGCGCTGTTTTTCGCGCTGGTACTGTCGGTTTTGTACGCGGCTGCACGCATCTATCTTCTCCGCCACCGCGTGGCCGATCCGGCGCAAGTCGTGGTCGCAGCGGGCCTGTGTGCAGGGGTCGTCGTCGTGCTCGTGGCGGGGGTCGGCACCGATTATCTGATGGCGGAGGTGCAGTTCTGGTTCCTCGCCGGGCTGGTGTGCGCGCTGCGTCAGTTGACCGCAGCAGCGCAGCCGCAGTCCGCGGCGCAGCGTGCCACGCTGGATGCGTCGCCACCGCAGCGCCTGCAGCACCAGGCGCAGCGCTCATGATCGACGCGGTGATGCCCGCACTATGCGGGCTGGTGGCGCCCGCGGGTGAACGCGGCCGGCTGTCGGTGCTGATTTTCCATCGCGTACTGCCACGGCCGGACCCTCTCTTTCCCGATGTGCCGGATGCGGAGCGCTTCGAGCGGCAGATGCGCTGGGTCGCGCGCTGGTTCAACGTGTTGGCGCTGTCCGATGCCGTGCGGCGTCTGCGCGATGGCAACCTGCCGGCGCGCGCCGCGGCGATCACCTTTGACGACGGCTATGCGGACAATGCAAGTGTTGCGGTGCCGATCCTTTGCCGACTCGGCCTGACGGCGACGTTCTTCATCACGACCGGAGCGCTGAATGGCGGCCGAATGTGGAACGACACCGTGATCGAGGCGCTGCGACGCGCACCGGCCGGCCTGCTCGACCTGCAGACCGAAGGGCTGGGCTGCTACCCGCTCGGCGACGACGCGTCGCGCCGCACGGCGATCGACCGGGTGATTGCCGCGATCAAGCGCCGCCCGTACGGCGAGCGGCAAGCGCTCGTTGCGCGGATCGCCTCGGCCGCGAAGGCGGCGTTGCCCGACGATCTGATGATGACCGCGGCGCAGGTCCGTGGTCTGCTCGCGGCCGGGATGAGCGTTGGCGGCCATACGGTCACGCACCCGATCTTGAGTCGACTTGGCGACGCACAAGCCGAACGCGAGATCGCAGCCGGAAAAAGCGAACTGGAGCGAATCTGTGGCGCACCGGTGGAGCTGTTTGCCTACCCGAACGGCGTCCCCGGTGTGGACTACGAGGCGCGCCACGTCGAGATGGTGCGCCGTTGCGGATTCTGTGCGGCATTCACGACTGCCCCCGGCGTGGCAGTTCGCGATGCGGACCTGTTCCAGTTGCCGCGATTCACTCCGTGGGATCGCAGCGCAGGCCGTTTCGGCTTGCGGATGCTCGGCAATCTGAGGCGGACGCGGCCCCTCACTGTCTGAGCCGCCCGAGGGCGATGCGCGCGGGCGCGGGGCATTGCCCTTCGCATGCGCCCATCCGGACTACCAAGTTGCGGTCAGCGAACGATGCTCGACCCCATCGATAATCCGCGTGCGATGCGGTGGCAGTGCATCAGCCGCTGCTCGACAGGGCATTCGCGTCACAGGTATCGCTTCAGACCGCCGAGCGGTTCGACCACGCAGTGGCTTGGCGACCCCCGGCGATGCGTTTGCGCACGTGCGGTGAGCAGCTGTTCTCGACCAGCCCATTCAACAGACCCATTGACCGCTTCCGAGTCTTCCATGCCGTCTTCCGACGTCAAGCACAAGACCCGTACCGACATGAAGCGCCGCCGGCTGCTGTTTTCTGCGGCAGTGTCTGTGGCTGTCGCCGGTTGCGGCGGGAGCACCGAATCGGCCGAGCCGGCACCGGCCCCGACACCCTCGCCTCCGCCGCCGCCGGGATCCATTCCAACGCCACCCGCACCGCCACCACCTCCGCCGCCACCACCTCCGGCGCCGACGCCAACGCCCCCACCCGCATCGGGTAGCAGCATCGCGACGTTTACCCTGACGTCGCCGGTGGCGCAGGCGCTGGCGCCGTTTATGCTCGGACACGGGTTCCGCAAGGGCGATGTCCCGGCTGGAACACCGCTGCGCCTTTCGGAACCCTATGGACGGGTGGTGGTGAAACGCCGATGGCGCGACGGGTCTGTCAAGCACGCGATCATCGTGGGCCGAACCGACCTCGATGCGAACGTGCCGAAGCAAATCAGCATCGTCGTCGGCAGCCCGGCGACCGCGTCGGATCTGACCTCTGCGAACATCCAGCTTGCGGCGCCGGCCGCATCCGTGCAGTGCGGCAGCATCGGGACGGTGAGCCTTTCTTCCTTGCTCGGTTTGCCGTTTCGCACGTGGATCAGCACGCCGGAGATGGTGGAGTGTCACTACCGCGCGCCGGTCGGCAGCGACCCGAACCTTGTCGTTTGGTTCCACGTCCGGCTATGGGCCGGAGGCAGAGTCTGGGTGCGTGCGATCGTCGAGAACGGATACCTGGACAACGCGGCTGGCAACGCGCTGAACCCCAACAGCGACAAGTCTTACGTCCCGAGCGTCTCGATCGGCGGCATGGTCGTTTATAACAACGGCGGCAATGCGCTTTCCCACTACGCCAACACTCGCTGGTCCGTCGAAGGCTGGATCGGCGGCGATCCGAGGGTCACGCCGGGACACGACGCGGCGTATCTGCGCGCGACGAAGCTCGTGCCGAACTACGGCTGGACCAACCCAAGCGCCGCGACGCTCAACGCCTACGACGGTACGTATACGCCGATGTCTCGTGGCGATATCACGGCCGGCATGTCGGCTGCCGGCTACGGTGAGCACATCGGTCTGCTGCCGCTTTGGGACGTGCTCTACTGCCAGACGGGTGATGCCAGAGCCTGGCGTGCCGCGATCAAGAACAGCTCCGCGATCAACAGCCGGCCGATCGTCTGGCGTCCGCGCGCGACGAATCGCATCCCGACGCCGAGCGCATTTCCGACGTGGACCGTCGACGGTCCCGGGGGCGGCGGCGAGAAGGAGCAGACGCGGGGCGGTTTGCAGTGGGAGTACCACCACTCGGTTCACGAGTCCTACCTCGCGTATCTGATCTCGGGGGACTACTGGCACTACGAGTCGATGGCGATGCAGGCGTCGCTGAAATACCTGTACATCTCGTCGGCGCGAGGCTCAGGCGTCAACCGGCTGTTGCTGCACGATGAAATCCGCGGCATCGCGTGGGCGCACCGCACGGTCGGGGCGTTCGTCGCCATTGCGCCTGACGGCGATGCGGATGCAGACAGTTACCGTTCGTGGCTTCAGACGGGGGGATTTCAGCACTGGAAGACGAAGGGTCCGGACAATCCGGCCGGCAACCAGCTTGGCTATCCCGTCGCGCTGTCGACGTACGACCCGACGAAACCGTTGCAGCAAGCGCCTTGGCAGATGCACTTCTGGGTGCAGGTCAATGGATTTCTGTGGGATATCGAGCCGGGGCAGGCCGATGCCACCGCCCAGCGCGCCGTGCGCGACTGGATGTACAAAGCCGTCGTCGGCATTCTCGGCGGCAGCGGGAACGACGCTTACTGCTACACGCAGGCCAGCCGCTACACCATCACGATCAGTCCCAACGTCAAGCCCGACTTCGCGTACACGGAACCGGCCGAGTTCTACTCGACATGGGGCCAGGTGTGGCAGGCGACCTTTGGTGCGCCCAACACAGCATGCGGCACCTTCCTCGATGGCTACATCGAGCCGACGAGCTACTGGGGCAACTTGCTGCCGGCCATCGCGTACGCCGTCGATCATGGCGCACCGGGTGCGGCCGCCGCCTGGGCGCGCCTGCAATCGGCCAGTAACTGGCCAGCATTACGCGACAGCGGCTTCGACAACGCGCCGATCTGGGGGATCCTGCCGCGGTCCTGAGATCGCAGCGGGTCAACCGTCTGAGGGTTCGCGCTACTTGTTTCCGCCGGACTGCAGCTCGGCGAGCGCGGACTTCAGCAGTCGCGACTCGGGGGAGTGCTTCAGACCGGTGCGCAGCGCCGCCTCCGCCCCCTTTCGATCGTTGCGCCCGAGCAGCGCCTGCGCCAACGCATAATGGGCCCGTGCATGCTTCGGGTCCGCCGCAATGGCGTCTTCAAGGTCCTTGATTCCTTCGGCAATCTTGCCGAGCCGGACCCTCGTCTGCCCCCTTCGGAAGAGAACCTCCGGCAACAGGGCGAAGGTCGGCTCGGCGTTCCGGACAACGTACGAAAGGTTGTCCTCCGCAAAGCCAAGATAGCCTTTCCGGTCAGTGATCGAATTCGTGTGCCGAAACGAGCGCACGTACGCAACCACCGCGATGCAGTAGTGATGCATATGCATGAAGCTCGGGCCGACGCGCTCCACCCACTCGCGCTGCGCTGGTGCCGAACCGTGCCTTTCGATGATCAGTTGGGTGTGGCGGCAGAACTCCGGCAGTAGCGCCACCTCCTCGCGTGTCAACTGGTAGTTGTCCAGACCGCCATAAGCGCTCGATGTCGATCCGACGGCGGCCCCCAAGCCCGCGGCCAGGAGAAAGAGCGCTACGCGGCGCGGCGGCAAGATTACAGAACGAAGCCGACTTACGCTGAGCATATCCGTGCATCCGGTAACCAGGGTTCGCTTTGACGTACGCACCCGTGCCGTCGATGGGAAGTCTAGGTTCTCCGGCCCGATCGTTGGGCGATTAAGACCTCGGTCCATTCACGCTCGGCGGGGCGCTCGCAGCCCGCCGGCGGGCGCCCCCAGCGCGATGCGGGGGCGGCCGCGGTCGTGCACGCTCAACGCGAAGTATGGCGGCAAGGACGCAAACATGATCTGCAACGCGCCTGCCTGTAAGAACAGAGCAGTGCCCAGCCGCTGCGCGCCGAGGCGCCGGTGCGCGCGCAACGATGCCTGGTTGAAGCGGGTGACGCGGCTGAACGTCGTTCGCACGCCGCGCGCCGCGAGGTACTGATTCGCGCAATGCCATACGGCCGCGAAGCCGAGCCCCATTCGACTGTCTGGAAGAACGACCAGATCGAAGTCGAAGACGCTTTCGGCGGGCGACCGGAGCGTGTACAGACAGCGAACCTCGTCTTCCATGTACTGGCCGCTGCACAGCCAGATATAGCCGATGAGCCGCTGCTTGTGGAAGACGCCGAGCGCCGTCGCGCCTTGCGCGAAGCGCTGCGCCTTGATCTCGGGGCGTGCCTGCATCGATGCGACCTCGGGGTCGTCGGGTGCGAGCTCGCGAAAGCCCAAGTTGCGGGCCAGCCCTGCAGGCAAAAGCGGCTGCGAGGAGATCGGCTGGGCCATGAAGTCGTACAGCACCAACGCGAGGCGCGGATGCACTCGCCGCAGCACCCGGTCGATAACGTAAACCAGGCCGCTGGCACCGAATTCGCGAAAAGGGCTGATCAGCTTGTCGAGCATGCCGCCTCGGCGTCTGGAAACCGCGCGCGGTCAGCGCTGCACCCGAAAATCCGGCTCGTGGGCGCGCAGCCACAGCTCTAGCAGCATCAGGATCCAGATCATTTCTCCGTAGTACCCCGCGTGGGTGTTCAGATGGTGATCGAGTTCGCGCAGGTACGCGGTGTGAATCACGTTGCGATCCGCGAGGCTGCCCAGCGCATCTTGGGCGAGCGCCCTCAGGTCCGGTTTCTGCGTCAGCCATACGCCGAAGGGCAGACCGAAGCCGTGCTTGCGCTTGCGGATGATCTGCTCGGGCAGAAACCCTCGGAGCGCCTCCTTGAAGAAAAAACGCAACCGGCGGCCGCGTACCTTTTGCTCGCTCGGCAAGCGCAGCGAGAAGTCGAGCAGATCGTCGTCGAGCATCGGGAACCCGACGTCGATACCCGCGAGGGCGGCCGTGCCGCAGACCTTGGGCAGGTCGCTGTCCGCCAGCGTGTACTGCCAGTCGTAAGCCAGCATCCGGTTGACGAGCGAAGCTCCCGCGCTTCGAGCATAGGTTTCGGCCTGCTCCCGCTGAGGGCCGAGGACGTCGACCTGCGCCAGCAGCGCGGCACTCAACAGTCGTTCTGCGCCGACCCGCGTCAGAAGGTTGTACGTTTCCATGCGCGCGGGCATCGGCGTGAGCGCCTGCGCCACATAGCTGCGCGCCTTGCGGATGATCGGGATGCGCGCCGTCAGCGCCGGGCCCAGCAGAGCCGCAGCGCCGAGGCGTTGCATGGCGGCAGGCAGCGCCGACCAAAGCTCGAAAACCTTTTGTTTCGCGTAGCGCTCGTTGCCGCCGAACAACTCGTCACCGCCATCGCCGGCGAGCAGCCGAGTGATACCGTCCGCCCGCGCCGCGGCCGCGCAGTAAAAGGCGGGCAGCGCCGAGGAATTGCCGAACGGCTGGTCGTACGCGGCCGCCACGTGCCCGATGCCCGCGACGATATCGGCCGCCGTCACGTAGCGTTCCCGATGTTGCGCGCCGAATGCGCGGGCGGCGATGCGCGCATAGAGCATCTCGTCGTAGCCTTCCGCGTCGAATCCGATCGAGTAGGCTCGCGGCGGCCGGCCGGTGA
>FWWM01000410.1_pt1 | contig 142962 bp, 127 predicted proteins | sample 2228351 | NCBI WGS metagenome assembly FWWM01 (sample SAMEA103939774, study PRJEB20133) | metagenome
AGCGCCCAGGCCGGCAGGCCGAAGCGCGCGGCCGCGCTCAGGCAGGTCGCCACCCCCTCCCCCACCAGCATCCGCGGCGCCGGCGGGTCCAACTGGACCGCCGCGCCCGGCGCTCGCAGCCCGATGGTCTTCCGCGCCAGCGCCATGCGCGCTCGCTCGCCGTTGGGCGCGAGGTACGTCACCTCCACGCCGGTCAGCTCGCCCGCCGGCGTCATGATCGCCGCCAGCAGCGCGGGGCGCCGAATCCCCCGCGCCGCATAGACGGCCACGGGCACGCCCGGATGATGCCGGAGCGCCGCCGAAGCGCTCGCCACGCCGCGCCGCCGCAGATGGGTCTCCGACAGGGTCCCCGCGATCGGACGGCCCTCGGCCCACAGACCCTGCGCGATCGCCCGGCGCTCCCGCGCCGACGGGCCGGACGCAGCGGACACGACGCCAGCGTCCACGAGGCGACGGTCGCGGTCGACCAGGCCGCGTTCGAAGAGATCGTCGAGCACGGCGCGCCAGTCATCGCCTGCGAAGCTGTGCGCGATCACCCGGCCTTGGCTCAGCATCAGCGACACCGACCGGTCGGCGGCGCCGTGTCCCGGTCCCGGGACGTTGGCGCGGCCGCCACCCGCGTACAGGTCACCTCCGAGCGCCCGCACGATCGCCGTCAGTCCGCCGCGGCTCACAGCAGCCCCAGAGCACGGAAGCTGGCGACATCCTGGCCACCGACCACGAGGTGGTCATGCACGCTGATCCGGAGCGCCCGCGCCGCCTCGACCACCTGCCGGGTCATGTCGATGTCGGCGACCGACGGCGTGGGATCCCCGGCCGGATGATTATGCGCCAGGATCAGAGCGCTGGCGTCGAGCTCGAGCGCCCGTCGCAGGATCTCCCGCGGATAGACGGGGGCGTGGTCCACCGTGCCTTCGCCCTCGATCTCGTCGCGGATCAGCCGGTTCTTCTTGTCGAGGTAGAGGACGTGGAACCGCTCGCGCGACCGGCCGGCCAGGCCAGCCCGCAGATAGTCCAACAGCGCCGACCAGCTGCTGATCACGGGCCGCTCCCGGAGCGGCGCCCGCAGCAGCCGTTGTGCAAGATCGCGCGCCAGCGCCAGGCGAGCCGCCGCCGCCGGCCGCAGGAACCGGCGCAGCGCCGCCGGCGACGCGGCCAGCACCTGCGGGAGCGAGCCGAACTCGTCGAAGAGCGCCTGGATCTGCTCCGGCGGGGCGCCGCTCGCCAGCTGAAGCGCCTCGGCGTCGTCCAAGCCTTCCGGACCCGACGCGGACAACCTCTGGGAAAGCTCGGGCGTCGTGGCGGCGCCCAGGACGACGGGCAGAAGACAGGACATGGCGGGCGCTCCCGGCGACGGCCCCATATCGGGACCGCCCGGACACGCCCTCGCTCCGCCTCCGACGGACCCGCCACCCTGGCCGAACTCAGCTGGCCTCAGAGGTCCGACAGAAGCCACAGGCTAGCGGAGATGGCAGGCTCAGGCGCAGGGGAAGACCTTCCCCTCCGGAGCACAGGCCTTGATCCGCGGAAAAATTGGTGCAGCTTCAGCGGCGGGATCCCTGGCGGGAGGACGCGACCACGACTGAGGGAGGCGGCGCGCGATTGTGAGCTACGACCTCAGTCAGCTCGGTTGGAAGGCGTTTCAGGACCTGGCCGCGGCGGTCGCCGCCGAAGTCCTCAACCGGCCTGTGCAGACCTTCCTCGGCTCGAATGATGGGGGCCGCGACGCTGCGTTCATCGGCAGCTGGGAAGGGCCCGAAGGCACGGCGGCGAAGTCGACCATCCAGTGCAAGTTCCTGGGCAAGCCCGGTGCCAATCTGGCCCTGTCCGACCTGAAGGACGAACTACCGAAGGCCAAGAAACTCGCGGCCGACGGGCTTGCGGACGACTACATCGTCCTCACCAACGCCGGCGTATCAGGCGAGGCTGACGCTCAGATCTGCGCGGCGTTTGAAGCCGTCGGTGTGAAGAAGTGCCGGACGTTCGGCGGCTCCTGGATCGTGCAACAGCTGATCGAGAGCCCCAGGCTGCGGATGCTGGTGCCACGCGTCTACGGCATCGGCGACCTGTCGCACATCATCACCGGCCACGGATACAAGCAGGCCAAGGCCATCCTGGACTCCATGGGGTCTGACCTCAGCTGCTTTGTGCCAACAGACGCCTATCGCTCGGCGGTGAAGGCGTTGCAGGAGCATGGCTTTGTCATTCTGCTGGGTGACCCGGCGTCGGGCAAATCCACGATCGCTGCGATCCTGGCGCTCGGCGCGATCGATGACGGCTGCCTGGGCGCCCTGAAGATCAACGCGCCGGACCAGCTCAATCTCTGGCACCCCGGCGAGAAGCAGTTCCTTTGGGTCGATGACGCCTTCGGGCCCAACCACTTCGACGCGTCTCGGATGGGCCGCTGGAACGCGGAGCTCGGCACCTTGCGCGCCGCCGTCGAAGGCGGGGCGCGCATTGTCTTCACATCGCGCAACTACATCTGGGAGGCGGCCAAGCCACACCTGAAGACGAGCGCCTTTCCGTTGCTCAAAGAGAGCCAGGTCGTGGTCAACGTCCACGCGCTCTCTGACGAGGAGCGCGAGCAGATGCTCTACAACCACGTGCGCCGGGTGCAGCCGCAAAAGATGCGGCAGCGCCTCAAGCCGTACCTGCCAGCGATCGCCGCCAACAAGGCCTTCTTGCCGGAGACCGCGCGTCGCCTCGGCGATCCGCTCTTCACCAAGAAGCTCGTCATCAGCGAAGAGCGGCTGACCCGGCTGGTGGAGCACCCGGTGGAGTTCCTGACGGAGGTGCTCGGACAGCTCGACGAGGCGTCTCGCGCCGCTGTCGCCCTGGTCTTCCTGAACTCCCAGACTGGGGTGCCATCTCCGATAACCGCGACCCCGGCTCGGGAAATGGTCGCCCGACTCATGGGTGTGCAGCCCGCCGAACTGGCGCGCGCCATGCAGCATCTGAACGACAGCCTGACCCGGCTGGTGTCGGAGGACGACGGCGACCGATGGGTCTTCCGTCACCCGACCGTGACCGACGCCTTCGCCACACTGGTCGCCGGCTCGCCCGAGCTGGTGGAACTCTATGCCCACGGCGCCAAGCTCGACCGGCTACTAAGCGAAGTGGTGTGCCGACCGAAGGCCGCCGAGGAGGGGCGTATCCGCATACCGCCGGCGCTGTACCCCGGACTGGTCGAGCGGTTGAAGGCCTATCCCTTGGACGAAGCCATGATGTCGTTCCTGGGCGCCCGGTGTGAGAAGGCCTTCCTCGCCCTGGTGCTGGAGGCGCGGCCGGATATCCTGGCGTGGGCGGCCAAGGCGCAGGCGAGCGGCCTCACGCTCAGCGGCCGGCTGTTGGTCGCCGCCTTGGCGTCGTGGGGCTTGCTGCCGGAACCCATCCGCGAAGCCATGGTCGCGGACATCCGGAGGGATTCGATTGATTGGCTGAACGCCAAGCCGCTTACGGACAAGATCCTGCGGCAGCTCTTCAAGGCGGAGGAGTTCGCGGACTACACCGAGGCGTTCCGCAAGGCGTGGCTGTCGGACATTCCCAGCGTCTTCGGTGAGTTCGGGCGCTACTCGTCCGACGACGAGATCGGCTTGTACACCGACTTCAAGGAGAACCTGCAGGCGGCGCAGGCCTACTTCGGGCTCGAGGACAATGACGAATTCGGTGAGCTCTACGCCGAGATCGACGCCCACATCGAGGAATTGGAAGCAAAGCAACCGTCGTCGGATGGCTCGGGCTGGAGCCCATCCTCAATGGGAAAATCGAGCGCCTCGGCCTCCGAAGCGGCCGGGACGATTTTCTATGACGTCGATGCTTAGATGAGCGTCGCTCTCTATCGCGCCTATCGGCGGGCGCTGAAGGCGACCCCGTTCACCGGGCGCTTCATGCCCTACGGGTGGGATGAGCTGCCAAGCTCCTTGAGCGCCACGTGGATGGCCTATGCCCACATGCTGGGTGAGTTCTCGACCGAACTGGCCAACGTCATCAACGACTTCACTCACGCCGTGCATCGGTTGCGGGCGTGGTCGCTCGTCGTGGCGCCGCTGTCCGACAGGCAGAAGCTGAGCGCAACGCACGAATTCATCGACACGCTCGCCACCAATGCGGTCAACCTTCCGTATGTGATCCGGTCCCGGTTCGCCTTCGCCGCCGCCCACCTCTGCCATCAGGCGAACATCACGAAGGATTTCGGCAGCTGGAAAGATGACCTGCCGTTGGACGGCGAGATCTGGCTGAACACGGCCGACAAGTGCGGAAAGGAATGGGCGGGCTACGTTCCGTTCAAGCTGTGCCTCGAAGGGATCGGCGCCAGAGCCTTCAAGGACGCCACCGGCGACTTCCGCAACGCGTACAATCACCGTTTCTCGCCCCGGTTCGTCGTGGGCATGACCGGTCTCGTGTCGCGTGTCGTCGACACAAGCAGCGGGCGCGTGTGCTATGGCTTTGGCGGGCGCGAGCCGCTCGATCTCGCCGAAATCGCTGACCTGCTCGCGGCGGAGCGTGACCGCTGCTATGCTGCCTTCGCGGCCTTTCAGGAGTTGGTCGGCGAGCAAGTTGCGGCGATCAAGGCCTACGAGCACGGCGATGGGGTTTGATCTGCGTCCGTCGGCCCCCTGGTTCGCGCTCAAGAAGGGCATGCCGGCAACGCTGGTCCGAGGCCATCTTTGCAGCAGATAGGCGACCGGCTGGCCAGGTACTGCCTGCCCGCAGGTCAGGAGCCTGCGACCGTCGCGACGGGCCCATCGAACCTGGCCAGCTTGAGCGAGATCGCCTCCTGGGCCTGGCGAGCAAGCGCGGCCGGCCCCGTCAGGTAGAATTCACTGCCGAATAGGCGTCGCTGTTCGCGCCAGGTCACGTCTTCGCTGGTGACCCCCTTCATGAGCGTTCGCAGCCGCTGACGTTCGGCTCCCGCCGCGTAGATCATGAATGTCGCCTGCATCGTCGCACCCCACTCCTTGTCGGAGGCTAGACCTGTTCGGCACCCAACTTGTTGAGAATCTTGTGATACCGCCGCGCATGGAAGGCCATTGACTGTGGCTGCGACGCCCTAGGCGGCCTCCATGCGCAGGTCCCCCAGCCGGCAGGTCGAGACCCCCGCAGGCGTCAGGACCTCGCGGGCCATCTCAGCAAGATGCTCGTGATGAGTGAAGAAGAGCACCTGGGTCTGCTCGGCGAGCTGCGCGAGGACCCTGAACCCCGCTGCGGAGCGCGCGTCATCGTAGTTGATGAAGAGGTCGTCGGCGAGGAAAGGAAGCCGGACACCCCCCGCCACGTTCTCCTCGACGGCGGCGATCCGCAGCGAAAGGAAGAGCTGGTCGACCGTCCCTTCGCTCATGCCTTCGACCGGCACCACGGTGGCGCCGTCAGCGCGCACGCCGGACAGCCGCGGACGACCGTCCTCGGCGTCCACCCCCAGCGCCTGGTATTGGCCCAGCGTGAGCTCCGAGAAGATCGCAGACGCCCGTTTGAGGAGCGGCGCCTGCTTCTCGGCCCGGTAGCGATCAACGGTCCAGCGCAGCAGCGCGGCTTCGGCGCGTTTACGGACATAGGCCTCTGCCTGTGCCCCCATCTCCGCGCGCGCCTGCACCTGGTCGGCCGCCGCAATGGCACCGTCCGCGCGATCGTCAGCCTGCCGGAACTTCAGCTGCGCCTCGGTCCGGAGCTCCGCGACCGCCGCGATCTCGTCGGAGACCGCCCGCAGCTGCTCCTGGAGGTCCTCGGCTTTGGCAGCAAGCTCGGCGGCATCTCCCCCTGCGGCCTCCGCCAGCAGTGCCTCGAGACCGAGACCATCGCCGGTTTCGAGGATGCTGCGCGTGAGATCCTCGGCCAGCCTGTTCAGCATCCGGGCGGTTTTCGACCGGCGGATGGCCTCTGCCAATTCATCCTGACTGGAAGCCTTGGCCGCGGTGAACAGCGGACCGAGCGCGGCACGCGCGAGATCGCCCTTTGACTGCGCCTGCGTTGCGCGCGCCTCGGCGTCCGCCAACTGCTTGCGAAGCCCTTCGGCGCGCTCGGCCAACGTGGCGATCGTGCCCAGCCTCTGCTCGATGGCGCTCAGGAGCTCAGCGGCCGCCTGGCCCTCGCCGGCCACCTCGAAATCGCTCGCGAGCGCGCTCACGCGTTCCGCGAATGCCTCAACGTCCCGGCCGATGTCGCTCACGCGACCCTCGAGGCTCAGAATGGATTCCGCGAGGTTGCGGATGTCGTCCATGAGCTCGAGCCGCCCGCGCAGGACCGCCAGCGACCCCTTCAGCCCGACCGCGGCCACAGCCTTCGTCCAGCGGTCATTCCAAGCCGCGAGGCGGCGGGCTGCCTCGGTGGCCTTTGCCTCGGCGCGTTGGCGCGCGTCCTCGGCTTCGCCGCGGAGCAACTCGAGCCGGCGGCGTTGCTCGGCGAGCCCACGCGCCTCGCTCTCGAGGGACTCGGCGGCCAGGATTAGGGCCGCCAAGCCAAGCCCAGGCGTCGCGTCGAAGAAGCCGCTCGGCAGCGCCAGGGCGATCTGCTCGCGGGCCTCCTCGAGCCTGCGCGCCGCACGCTCGACCTCCGCAGCTTCTCCACGTTCCGTCTCGGCGAGGTCGAGCACCCGCAACCGGCTGGCGCGCCAAGCCTTCAAGCCATCTGGCGAGATGGGCCCGCCAAGATTCGATGTGGTAGCCGCCCAGGCTCTGCGGGCGCCGGCTAGGGCGGCCTCCACCGCCTTGCGGCGCTCGCCCGCGAGTTCGATGTCGAGGTCCAGGCCCTCGAGGTCGTGATCCAGGGACACCAGGCGCGCCCAGGTCTCGGCGGCGTCAAAGCGCCGGTCGGCCAGGCTGTCGGCTTCGCGGAGTTCCTGCGAGAACCGGTGGCGAGCTTCCGTGATGTCGCCCTCGCTTTGTCCGGCAAGGTGGGCGGCGAGTTGGCGCCACGTGGCGTCGCGGGCGCCGCGAACGTTCCGCAGAACCTCTGGCGAAATCCCCTGCTGGTCGCGGACCAACTGTTCGCGGCGTAGCGCGAGCTGGCGACGTCGGTCTCCCAGTTCCACCAGGGCGGCGTCCGCCTTGGCGAGATCCTCCTCGGCCCCGCCCAGGGTCTCGGCCAACTCGTAGGCCTGCGTCTCCGGGATGAGCGGCAGGTTCGCCAGTTCCTCGGCCGAACCACGCCACGGGGATAGGGACGCAAGACCGGACTCCAGCGCCCGGCGGGCCTTCTCCAGCCGCTGCTCGGCGTTCCGAAGCGCGCCCTCCAGGTCACCCTGGGCCCTGACGGCCTGCAACACAGCTTGCAGGCTCGGGCCGCCGGTTGGGGTTGGCAGCGCCGTCAGGTCGCGTTGGAGATCCACTGCGCGTTCTGTCTGGACGCGCAGCTCTTCCTCCGTCGCCTCCCGCTGGGTCTCGAGACCACGGTGCTCTTCGAGAAGCGCGCGCAGCTCCCCAAGCTGCGGCCGCCCCGGGAGCCTCGCCTGGATGTCCCGGGCCGGAGCAGAGGTCCAACCCACCTGACGCAGCAGCTGACCCATCTGATCGGCGGCGCTCGCGGCGCGAGCTTTTAGCGTGGGCGTGTCGCGGATCGCCTTGTCGACGGCGCCTTGCTCGGCGCGCAAGGCGGTCACCTGGTGGCGCCGTCCCAGCAGCGTCGCGTCGAATGAGAGCCCTGTGAGCTGGGCGGTCGTGTCCTCGACCTGCTCGCGCGCGAGTCGAAGTGCGGTGTCGCTCTCGGCGATCTGGACCGCGGCCGTCTCAAGGCGGTCAGCGGCATCATCCGGCAGGTCGGCGACAACGCCCAAGTCGGCCAGCTGGCTGAGGACGTGGGCCCGCTGTGCGATGGAAGCGAGAACCCGGCGCCGACGCTCCGTCGTCTGCAGTTCGACCTGAACGGCCTCTCGCCGCAGCCGCAACGCTTCGAACTCCCGCTCATGAGTCTCAAGCGTCTTCTTGAGTTCGGCCCAGTGCGTCGACTTCACCTGGCTGTCTCGGACGCGCGCTCGCGCCTCCTCGTAGGCCTTCTGCGCCACGTAGTAGGCGCGCGTACCGCTCGCCCGTTCGCTCCAGATCTGGCGAGCCTCCTCCTCCAGCGCCTCGGCCAAACGGGTCACGCTTAACAGCCCCGACCCCGCGGCGAAGATGGCTTGGCCGACGTCGTCCTTGGCCTCGAGGATGGCTTGGCCGCCTTCGCGAAGGCGTTCGTGGTCAAGGCTGAAGGCGCGGTGGAAGCTGTCGCGCGTCTGCCCCGCGAGAAGACTTGTCAGTGGCGTCTCGTCGAGGGGCTGCTCGGACGGGTCGAGCAGGGTTCCGGTCCGTCCCCGCTTCCGGCGATAGGTCGCCGGCGCTTCGCCGCCTTGCACGATGCCGCCGACCCGCAGCAGCGTCTTGTCGAACAGGAAGTCGTAGGCGGCGCCATGCGGGAACCCGAACAGTAGGTCGGCGATCGCCGCCATCGCGGTCGACTTCCCGGCCTCGTTCGGGCCATAGACGACATGCAGGTCTGAGCCGACCGGCGGAAAGACCAGTCGGCAGCCGTCGAACTGCCCGTAGCGGATCAGGTGCAGTTCGGCGAAGCGCATCAGTCGGCGCCCTCCGCCAGCCGCGCGCGCAGGGACTCGGCCGCGTCCCGCAGCATAGTGTCGAACGCCCCGCTGCGGGCCGAGGACAACAGTTCGCTCTCCTCTGCCAGTTCCGGAGGAATGCGGCCGAAGAACTGGCCAAAGTCTTCGGCCAGCGTCTCGCGCAGCCCGGCGTCCGCCATGCCCTGTCCAAGAAGGCCGGCGATGTCGTCGACGTCGGGTTCCCCCTCCGCCGCGACAGAGGCCATCTCGGTGGAGAGGACCACCTTCTCCACCCAAAGGAGATCGGTGATGCCGGTCGCCAGCGCCCGGATGTCTTCGCGAAGCGCGGCGAGCCGCTGCACCAGTTCGCCGTGGAGGTTCGTGCGGCCCTGCAGCGTCACGCGTACGACAAGGGGACGCCCCTCTGCCTCATCGCGGAACGCCTGGGCCAACGCGTCCCTGGCGCGTGTCTCGCTCTCCTGCAGGCTCATGCAATCGGCCACGTCGACGGCCACCTGGGCCCAGCGCACCGCGTCGCATGCGGTGAAGGTCAGCCCGGTCACGGCCGCGTTGTCGACGCTGACCACCAGGGCCCCCTTGGGGCCGCATTCGCGGATATTGCGACCCTGGAGGTTGCCGGGAAAGACGATGTACGGCTCCTCCGAGACGACCTCGTACGTGTGCACATGGCCCAGCGCCCAATAGTCGTAGCCCTTCGAAGCCAACTGGTTTGGCGAACAAGGCGCGTAGGCCGCGTGTGGCGGCCGCCCGCCTTCCAGCGCAGTGTGGAGCACGCCGATGTTTAGACGGCCCTCAATCGCGGCAGGATAGGCCGCCGACAGGTCCCCGCCGGGGTCGCGCGACTTGTAGCTTTGGCCATGCAGGGCGACGCCCGTCTTATCGTCGATGAGGGTCTCGGCGGCCTTGGCGCTGAACACCCGGACATTGTCGGGCAGCGGCAGCCGCTTGGTTTGCAGCGACTCGGCGTCGTGGTTGCCGTAGGCGATGTAGACTGCGATGCCGGCGTCCTTCAGCCGGCGCATGGCCCCGCAAAAATAGAGGCCGGTGCTGAAATCGTCCCAGGCGCCATCGAACAGATCGCCGGCGATCACCACGAAGGCGACCTCTTCCTCCAGGGCTACATCCACCAGGTTCGTCAACGCGGCGCGCGGCGCCAGGCGCACATGATCGACCGGGACGCCCTCGTAGCGTGAGAGACCCCGCAGTGGGCTATCCAGGTGGATGTCGGCTGTGTGGAGGAACTTGAACACCGCCATGTCTTTCGTATTAGAGCGGATGTCCCCCAACGAAGTCTAGGAATGCCACCTGCGCCGGTATCAGGAGTGTCGATAGGTGGCTTCGCAGAAGGCGTGCAACTCCGTCTATGCGACTGCGGACGCGACCCCTTCCGGCTCGGGTTCAAGCTCTGGGACTTTTGATGCCGCTGAGTGGCAGAGCGCAACGATCGCCTGAACAATCCCAGTGAGCGTTGGCGTCGAGTGTCCTTGGGCCTGCGCCTGGACCATTACCTCGCGCATGGCGGCGGGTGACTTTGAAACGCCCTTGCGCCCCTCAAGCCCATACTTCGCGGCGGCGGCGTCAAGGAGCTTGTCGTACACGTCGGTGCCGAATTCTGCGCGAAGAGTCGACTCCAAATTCGATTCAAAGCATGCCCCGGCCGCACCGATCATTTGAGGGTGGTCGGCGATGTTGTCGTCGGCGATCCCGCACAGGCGCTGGAGCGCATGATTGTACGAAAGGTGGTCATCTTTCAGGCCCTTGTCGGAATCCCAGACGACGTAGGTCGGGATTTGAAGCTCCTGGAAGATGCAAACGGGATTCAGCACAGCGGTTTTGCCGCCAGCAATGAGAATGGCGATTCCGTTCGCTTCGAGGTTAGCGCCCATGACCTCCGCGGTCGCCACAAGCGCGGCGCGGTCGCTCGCGCCTTCAACGACGACAGCAACGTCCGCGAAGAACCCCTCCGAGAGATCAGCGCCCACAACGTGAAGGCGGCTGCGCAGTCCTTCTACTGTACGCGCGCCTTCGACTTCCCCGAAGGCGACTTCCTGCTTGCGGCAGATGGCTTCAAGGGTCGAGTGAGTTAACACGCATTCCTTGAAGGTCGTGCCGTCCACCGCTCTCCGCCGCGCCAGCCTAATCTCATCAAAGCGCTCTGCCGACACAAACAAGCTGGAGTGCGATGCGAACATGACTTGCGTACGAGCGGCAACGCCGGGCAACGCACCGGCTGACAGGTCATATAGCACCTTGGCAAAATGCCGTTGCTTGGTCGGGTGCTGATATAGCTCTGGTTCTTCAATGGCGAGAATGAGGCCCGGAAGCACGAATGGTGCTGGAACGGCAGACCCTTCACCCTCGTCGACAACCTGAACCTCTTGGGCGGACGGCGGCGCTTGAGCTTCCTCGGCGTCGCTCGCCACCTGCGCCTCGTCGATAGGCGGAAAAGCTTCTACCTCGTCGGCGAGCAGCGCTGCCTTTGCCTCCTCGGCTTCTTTCGCATGCGTGGCGGTCGCCGAGGCGTGCGCTAGGTGCTGCAACAGCGTGAGGATGAGGGCGCGCTGCAGCCCGTGACCCTTGCGGTCAACGGGCCCCTCAAAGCCATCATCGTCGAGCAACACGTCAGCGAGCGGAAGCGGGAGCGAGAAGTCGCTGGCTTCGCGCCATTTGAGGTTCACGGCCGCGTCGAGATAGAGGCGCTTCAACGTGGTGGTGAGTGACTCGGAGAGTTCGCCCAGCTCAGTGAGGTTTTCCGGCGAGGTCATGTCCTTGTAGCGCTGCGTGATCTCGGCTTGAAAGTTGCGGATCTCGGCGCGCTTCTCGATAGCGCTGCGCACGACCAGCTCCATCAGCTCGGCGACGACCGCGCCTTTGCCGTCCTGGGCATCGGCGCTGGCTTCGCGCACAGCGGGAATGAAGACGAACTTGGTGTGCCGCTGAAGCGAGCCCCGGCCAACATTGGTGAAACCGAGGAATTGGCCGTCGTCGAGCGTGAGTTCCATCTCGGTCGGATGAACGTCTTCCCAGGCTTGGAGATGAGCGTCGATCTGACCGGCACCCGTGACAGCGGGGAGTGTCGCGTAGTTGGGAGCCTCTCTGAGAGCGTTGTAGGCCGCTCGCTTTTCGGTGGCGCCGGTGGCGCTGCGAATTCCTGCAAATGGAGGGTGCTGCATCGTCCGACCAAAGTATTTGCCCGACTGTTTGCCGGCTTTTGGGTCGAAGATGCGAACGACGGAAAGCTCGCCACCATGCAGGCGCGATTCAAACTGCTCGGTCTCGTCCTCGTTCAGGTCTGTGAAAGTCAGCTCGATTTCAATTGGCTGACTTGTGCTTCCGCCGAAGAAATCATCGAGGCTCAGCGTACTGTTCTGCGAGTAAAACCGTTCGATAGCTCGCAAGATCGTCGACTTCCCCGCGCCATTGGCACCGACGATGGAAGTGTGATCGCCAAATTCGACCTCGCAATCGCGCAGCGATCGGAAATTTTTGATGTGCGCACGCTTCAGGATCACCGCAGCCCCCCACGGTCGTTGGTACTCACTCTTGCTGGCCGCAATCTATACGCGTACTCTCGCAAAGGTAAGGTCGCACGTTGCTATAGAGGGGGCGGGGCTTGTCCATCGTTGATGCTGCGTGCCAGGCCCTCCACCAGGGCAGGGTCCTCGAACTCCAATACGACGGATACAGCCGCTGTGTTGAGGTTCACGCGGTGGGGATTTCGACGGCGGATCACTACGTCATGGCGTGTTGGCAGACGAGTGGCGGCAGCGCCAGCGGTGAACGCGTCGGCTGGAAGCTGATGCGGCTCGATGAAGTGCGGGGCGCTGTCATTTCCGGCGAAGTCTCGGCCGCCCCGCGCGATGGCTACCGTCGCGGCGACAAGCGCATGCCGCGGATCATCTGCGAACTTTGACCGGGCGAGCGCAAGCGATGCAAACGCACATCCTAGTCCCGGCAGTTTCGTATTCTAGAACTGTCACCGGAAAGACAACAAGCCTCGGACGCTTTGAGTATTAGAGGGCCCCGAACTCGTCCTCGAAGGAGCCGTCGCGAACTTCTCCAATGAGTCAGATCTTCGCGTTCGCCACGTCCCACTTCTTTCGCGCCGACTGATGCGCTCGTAGCTGCCTAACAGTTGGGTCTACCTGCTCAATCCGCACCGCCCCTCCGGGCGGCGCCCGCCAGCCGCCATCTTCATGGCGGCAAGGACGAGGCGTCATCTGACGCCCATCGCCTAAGGCGAAACCAACTACGCCTTGGCCTTGAACTTCTTGGTCCGCAGTTCCTTTGCCTGCATCACGGTGAGCACGTGGCTGTAGTGCTTCTCGATATAGGTGATCGAGGTCCCCATGTTCTTGGCCAGGACGTGGACCGGAATGCCGGAAAGCAGACACTGGGTGCAGTAGAAGTGGCGGAGGCTGTAGACCGTCCGCCGCTTGCCCCAGCGGTCGTCCAGCAGCTTCAGCCGCGACAGGATGGTCGCGAAGGTCTTGTTGAAGTTCTCCACCGGCTTGCCGTCGTAGCCGCAGAAGACCAGGTCGTCTGGCGCGCTGTGCCGGGAGAGCTTCTTGAGCCGGTCCAGATACGTCTGCGTGCCCTCACGGCAAACGACGGTGCGGGCGCCCGTCTTCGTTGTCGGCGCCACCTCCACCACCAGCGCCGGCTTGTTCTCGGCGTCCTTCTCGATCCGCAAGTCCCGCCAGCAGAGTTGGCGGGCCTCGTTGGGGCGAAGGCCCGAATTGGCCATGAACAGCAGGTAGTCGCGCAGCAGCTCGCGCTGGTACCGATGCATGGCGTTGGGCCCGGAGCGGTGCAGCCGACCGCCACCCTCCCCGGCCGCTGAGACCATGTCCTCCTTCACCCACTCCCGCAGGAAGGTGTAGATCGTCTTCCACTCGGCCTCGTCGAAGGTCGGCCGGCGCTCCACGCCCTTGGTGTGTTTCACCTTGGTGGCCTTGACCCAGGGCTCGCGCTTGACGAAGCCGATCCGCTTACCCCAGCGGAAAATCTGCCGGAGCATGCCGGCTTCCATGTCGAGGGTCTTCTGCGCGGGGACCTTGACGGCGTTGGCTGGGATGTCCTCGTCGCCGTCCCACCGGTCGGGATTGTGGTAGTTGATCCGCCAGTCCCAGTACCGCTCGACGAAGGCGTCCGGCATGTCGTTGACGCGGGCCTCGCCGAAGTACGGGTTGAAGTACTTCTCCGCCATGAACTTGTGCAGCCGCTGGCGATGGACCGACAGCCCGCTCTCGTGGGCCGCGTAGAAGCGCTTCCAGAGGTCCTTGAACTTGAGGTTTCCGGAGACCCGCACGTCCATTCCGAGCTTCTGCTCGGCGCGCAGTTCGTAGAAGAGATCCTCGGCCTGGTTGAGCGCGGTGGGGAGATCGCGGGTCTTCAGAGAGCGGATGACGTAGCCGCTGACGCCCGGGACCTTCAGGCGGGCCTGGTAGACCTGCTGCTTGGTGTCGCCGCGGCGGTAGACCATGACGGCCCCGTCACGCAGGCGGTGGACCTCTGAATAGAAGCTCCCGGGCATCGCGCGCCTCACCAATTCCTGTGAAGGAACTGTGCAAAACGCTAACTGGAACCTGCGGAAAATACAACCGCATGTGAGTCATCTGTGAATGGTAAAACAGGCGCCTAGCTGATGCTAGACGCCTGTTTTGATTCAGGAAATTGAAGCGTAAGAGTTAGCGCTTCGAGAACTGGAAGCTGCGTCGGGCCTTGGCCTTGCCGTACTTCTTCCGCTCCACGACGCGGGGGTCGCGGGTCAGGAGGCCGTGCGGCTTCAACACGGCGCGCAGGCCGGGCTCGTAATAGGTCAGGGCCTTGGAGATGGCGTGGCGAACGGCGCCCGCCTGACCCGAAAGGCCCGAGCCTTCCACGGTGGCGATGACGTCGAACTGGCCGGCGCGATCCGTCAGTTCCATCGGCTGGGCGATCATCATGCGCAGCACCGGACGCGCGAAGTAGATCGACTGGTCACGGCCGTTGATGGTGATCGTGCCCTTGCCCGGCTTGATCCAGACGCGGGCGACCGCGTTCTTCCGCTTGCCGGTCGCGTAGGCGCGGCCCTGGGCGTCGACCTTGCGTTCGTGCACCGGGGCTTCCGCCTGGGTGCCCATGCCCTTCAGGGCGTCGAAGCCGGTGGCGACTTCGGTCGGCTTTTCAGCTTCGCTCATTACGCGCTCCGCACGTTCTTGGCGTTCAGGTCGGCGAACGCGATGGTCTCGGGATTTTGCGCCGCGTGCGGGTGCTCGGGAGCATTGTAGATGCGCAGGTGGGTCAGCTGCTTGCGGGCCAGCGGGCTCTCCTTGGGGAGCATGCGCTCGACGGCCTTCTGCAGGACGCGCTCGGGATACTTGCCGGCCAGGATCTGGGCCGGGGTCCGCTGCTTCACGCCGCCCGGGTGGCCGGTGTGCCAGTAGTAGACCTCGTCGGTGGCCTTCTTGCCCGTGAACTTCACCTTGTGGGCGTTCACGACGACGACGAAGTCGCCGCAGTCGACGTGCGGGGTGTAGTCAGGGCGATGCTTGCCGCGAAGACGCATGGCGATGAACGAAGCCAGACGGCCGACAACGGCGTCCTGAGCGTCGATCACGATCCACTTCTTCTCGACCTCGGCGGGCTTCAGCGAAGCCGTAGTGCTCTTCAGCATGAGGGACGATCCAATAGAACGAATGCGGGTTCGCTGGACGCGGCCCGACGTGAGGCGCGGCATATGCCGAAAAGGGATCGCCCTGTCAATGCGCCACGACGCGCACGAAATACGTCATCATATTGGATTCAATCAGGAATCTCATAACGGTAATATAATACCGTGTCTTTTCCGCCCGGTTTCGGCCCCTCAGACGCGGCGGACGCGCCAGGCGAAGGCCACCGCGAGCATCAGGACCAGGGCGGCGGCCAGCTGATGGGCGATGGAAAGTCCCACCGGCGCGCGCATCACCAGGGTGACGACACCGAGGATCGCCTGGAGGCCGACGGCGGCGGCCACCGCGACCGCCAGGAGCTTGGATTCCCGCGCCAGGTAGGTGGAGCGCCAAGCGAAAAACCCCATCGCCAGCGCTGCGCCGGTCAGGAGGTAGGCCACGATCCGGTGATTGAACTGCACCGCGCCCTGGCTGTGAGCGAGCGTGGCCCAGAGGTTGGCGCCCAGGTAGTCGTCGGGGATCAGCGCGCCGTTCATCAGCGGCCAGTCGTTGTAGATCAGCCCGGCGTCGTTGCCGGCCACCAGCGCGCCCAGCAGCACCTGCAGATAGATGAGGCCCAGCAGCGCCGCGGCGCGCCGGCCCCAAGGACTGGGCAGCGTCTGACGGGCCGTGCCGGCCCAGGCGTCGAACGCGGTCCACATCACAAGGCCCAGCAGCGCGAACGCCAGCCCCAGGTGGACCATCAAGCGCTCCGGCGCGACCGAGACGCGGTGGGTCAGCCCGCTGGCCACCATCCACCAGCCGACAGCGCCCTGCAGCCCACCCAGGAGGAAGATGCCGCCCAGGCGCAGGAACAGCCGTCGCGGCAGCTGCCGCCGGATGGCGAACCATGCGAACGGCACGAAGAACACCAGGCCGACCAGGCGGCCCAGCAGCCGGTGCGACCACTCCCACCAGTAGATGGTCTGGAACTCCGCCATGGTCATGCCGGCGTTCAGCTGGCTGTACTGCGGAATCTGTTTGTAGAGGTCGAACTCGGCCTGCCAGTCGGCGTCCGACAGCGGCGGCAGCGCGCCGGTGACCGGCTTCCACTCGGTGATCGAGAGCCCCGAGTCCGTCAGGCGCGTGGCGCCGCCGACAATCACCATGGCGAGCACCATGGCGGCCACGACGAACAGCCAGATGGCGACAGGCTTGGAGCGATCCGAACTCAGGAACGAAATCATGATGTCGCGATTGGCGCAGCTTTCCGGCCGAACTTTGGCCGCGGTCCTTTAGCGGGCTTACGCGCCGACGCCCAGCGCTCTATGAGGAGGCATGTCTCCCCGCCTGCGCAAATTCCTGGGAATGATCGCGATCCTCGCGTTTCTCGCCGCCTACAGCGTCACCGTCGTCCTGGTGGGCGACATGGTGCCCAAGCATTGGGCGGCCCAGGCGCTATACTACGGCGTCTTCGGGACGGCCTGGGGCGTGCCGCTGTTCCCGCTGATCCGGTGGATGAACCGCGAAGGCTGACCTAAGCTGGGCCTCCCTGTTCTCCGGAGGCTCCATGACGCGCCTGCTGATCGTCCTCGCCGTCCTCCTGCTCGCGCCCCTGCCCGCGCTGGCCGCCCAGGTGGGCAAGCTGAAGGTCACCGTGCTGTCGACCATGATGGCCGACCAGGGCATCGGCGAGTGGGGCTATGCGGCCCTGGTCGAGGTGGACGGCCGGAAGATCCTCTACGACACCGGCGCGCGGCCCGAGACGGTGCTGGCCAACGCCCGCGATCTGAAGGTGGACCTGACCGGGATCGAGGACGTGGTGCTGAGCCACCACCACGGCGATCACACCGGCGGCTTCCTGGTGCTGCGCAAGGCGCTGGCGGCGGGCAACCCCAAGGCGCTGAGCCGCGTGCACGTGGCCGAAGGCTTCTTCGAAGGCGGATCCCAGGGATTTCGGCCCGAGACCGCGACGTTCAAGGCGGCCGTGGAGGCGAGCGGCGCGACCTTTGTGGTCCACAAGAGCGCAGAAGAGCTGCTGCCCGGCGTCTGGCTGACCGGCCCCGTGCCGCGCGAAACCGACGAGAAGAACTTCCCCGTCGGCTGGAAGCTGGCCAGCGGCGCCGAGGACAACGTGCCCGAGGACATGGCCATGGTGTTCGACACCGCCGACGGCGTGGTCGCGCTGACGGGCTGCGGCCATGCCGGCGTCATCAACATCACCCGCCGCGCCCGCGCGCTGGCCGGCGGCAAGCCGATGCTGGCCCTGATCGGCGGCCTGCACACCTTCGGCCTGAACGATGCGCGGCTGGACTGGACCGGGGCCGAACTGAAGACGGCGGGCGTGAAGTTCATGCTGCTGGGCCACTGCACCGGCATCGAGGCCACGATGCGCCTGCGGACCGCCACGGGGCTGACGCGCCGCACGGCGGCCTATGGCGCGACCGGGGCGACGTTTGAGCTGGGGTCGGGGATCAACGCGCGGGCGATCGCGGGCTAGCGCCGCGGAAGCACCTTGGCGTCGAAAGCAACCTCGAAGCGCCAGACGCCGTCGGCGGGAATGGCGACATTCGGCGGAAGCGGTCCCGCCGTCATCCACCGCTGCTGGGCCATCTTCAGCACGCTGTCGGCGAAGCCGACGTCGTCACCCTCTGCGTGAGCGACGACGCAGTCTTTGAGGCGCTCATCGTCGCCAACGGCGCAGTCCACCTGGACGAAGCCGCCGCGTCCCATCCTGAGGGCGCGATCTGGCCAATAGGGTCCGGCGGGCGCCAGCCAGGCGTAAGACCCCGGATCCTTGAACTTCGCAGCACGAAGCGGCGGCGCATTGGTGCGCACCCCGAAACGCACGGGCAGCCGCAGCCGCTTTCCCTTCGCCGCCGCGCCGGTGGGCGAAGCCATGTCCATCTTGAAGAGGGGCCTGAGGGACAGGGCGGCGGCGCCGAAGCCTCTGTCGGCGGGCGTCTCCAGCGCGATCGCGCATGCCTCAAGACTGCCGTCGTTGGTCACCACACAGGACAGATCGGCCCGGCCGATGACGCCGTCCGCCTTCGCGGCGGCGGGATAGGCGGCGGCGAGTTCTTCGGACGTCGGGCTGCGGATCCACTGGGCGTGAGCTGACCCCGCCGCAAACCCGAACACGCAGGCTGCGACGACGCCGCCCAAATTTTGGATTGCCCTCATTCCCGGTTCCGCTAGAAGACGCCCCTCGCCGCTGGGCCGACGGAGCGTGGCGCAGCTTGGTAGCGCACTTGACTGGGGGTCAAGGGGTCGCAGGTTCAAATCCTGTCGCTCCGACCAGCGTCCGGCGGCGAGATTTCCTGGATCGCAGACGGCAATGCGCGCGGCGAGGCGCCCGGCGGCCCTGCGCGCAAACGGATCGGGTTCAGCCCTTGAGCAGGCCGTCCAGGCGGGCCTTGGCGGTCTCGAGGTCGCGCAGGGCTTCGAGAAGGGCGGTCTTGTCGCCCGTCGGCTTCGCAGGCTTGGGCGCCGGCGCCGATTTCTCCGCGGGCGACGCGACCGCCGTCCCCTCGCCTGCCGCCACCAGACGCTTCACGCCCTGCTCGCGATGGAGCTTCTGGACGCCCTTGATGGTGTAGCCCTCGTCGTGCAGCAGGCGGCGCACGCCGCGCAGCACCGCGATGTCGGAGGGGCGGTAGAAGCGCCGGCCGCCGGCGCGCTTCATCGGCTTGATGAAGGTGAACTTGGTTTCCCAGAACCGGAGCACATGCTGGGGCACATGAAGCTCATCCGCCGCTTCGGAGATCGTACGGAAAGCGTCGGGCCCCTTGGCCACCGGACTACACGGCCCCTACCGCGACAACGCGCGGTCGACGCGAGCCTTCATCACTTGCGACGCCCGGAAACCGATCACGCGGCGCGGATCGATCGCGGCCGGTTCGCCGGTCTTGGGATTGCGGCCCATGCGGGCCCGCTTGGCCCGGACCTGAAACACGCCGAAGCCCGAGAGCTTGACCTGCTCGCCCTTCTCCAGGGCCACGCACATCAGTTCGAGCACGCGTTCGACCAGCTCTGAGCAATCCTGGCGGGTCAGGCCCACCTGCTCGTGCACGGCCTCGCACAGATCCGCCCGTGTGACGGTCGCTCCCTTCATGATCGCCCTGGTCCCCGCCGCCACGTCGTTCATGGTTCCTGATTGTCCTATTGTCACAAAGACTTCAAGTCACGCTTTACAGCTTATGCCTAAGCGATCGTCAAAGACGCAGGACGCAGGCGCCCCAGGTCAATCCGCCGCCCATGGCCTCCAGGAGCAGCAACTGTCCGGGGCGAATGCGACCGTCCTTCAGGCCCTGGTCCAGCGCAAGCGGAATCGAGGCCGCCGAGGTGTTCGCGTGCTCGGCCACGGTCGAGATCACCTTGGCCTCGTCGATGCCCAGCCGCCGCGCCACGCCCTCCAGGATCCGCTGGTTGGCCTGGTGCGGGATGAACCAGTCGACGCTGGGCACATCGACGCCCGCGTCGGCGGCCGCGGCGACGACCGCCTCGGAGATGTTGACCACCGCGTGGCGGAACACCTGATTGCCCTGCATGCGCAGGTAGCCGGTCTGGCGATTGGTCGAGACGCCGCCGTCGACGTACAGCAGCTCCTGCTTCGTGCCGTCGGCCCGCAGCGCCCACCCCAGCAGGCCGCGGTCGGCCGTCGTGCCGTCGCCCTCGCCGGGTTCGACGACGACGGCCCCGGCCCCGTCGCCGAACAGCACGCAGGTGCCGCGGTCGGTCCAGTCCATCAGCCGGGTCATGGTCTCGGCGCCGATCACCAGGGCGCACTTGCTGCGACCGCGGGCCGTGAAGCCGTCGGCGACCGACAGAGCGTAGACGAAGCCCGAGCAGACCGCCTGGACATCGAAGGCGATGCCGATGGGGCAACCCAGCTTGCGCTGGACGATGGTGGCCACGGCGGGGAACGTGAGGTCGGGCGTGGTGGTGGCCACGATGATCAGGTCGACGTCGTCCGGCGTGCGGCCGGCCGCCTCCAGGGCGCGTCTCGCCGCCTCGACGGCCAGATCGGAGACCGGCGTGCCGTCGTCCGCCTGGCGGCGCTGGCGGATACCGGTGCGTTCGCGGATCCATTCGTCGGAGGTGTCGACCAGTTTCGACAGCTCGTCGTTCGTGACGATCCGATCGGGCAGATAGCCGCCGACCCCAGTGACGACGCTACGCAGGACTTTGGACACTTCAGGCGGCTCCATCCGCGGCGGAGGGGCCCGCATCGGCGAGCGCGGCGGGAAGCCGCCTCATATTCCGTTCGATCTCGGAGGCAAACCCGCTTTGCGCCACATCGGCCGCGGCGCGGATGGCTTTTGCGAAGTCGCGCTCGTCGGCGCCGCCATGGCATTTCAGCACCAGACCGTTCAGACCGAGCAGCGGCGCGGCCGGCGGCGGGCTGATCCTGTCGCGGAACTGGCGCAGCGAACTGCGGGCCAGCACGAAGCCCGCCTTCGTCATCAGGTCACGGCCCAGCGCGGCGCGGAGCTCGCTGTACATAAACCTGGCCGCGCCCTCCATGGCCTTGAGGGAAACGTTCCCCGTGAAGCCATCGGTCACGACCACCTGGACCGTGCCGGCGGTGAGGTCGTCGCCCTCGACGAAGCCCTTGTAGTCGAGGTCGATGCCGCCTTCGCGGAGGATGCGGTTGGCCTCACGGACCTCCTCGTGGCCCTTCATTTCCTCGGAGCCGACGTTGAGCAGGCCCACGGACGGACGCGCCACGCCGTGCGCTGCGCGATGGTAGGCCTCGCCCATGATCGCGAACTCGACCAACCGTCCGGCATCGCAGTCCACGTTGGCGCCGACGTCCAGGAAGGTGGTGACGCCGCTGGCGTGCGGGATCGAGGCCACCAGAGCGGGGCGGTCCAGGTCGGCGCTCATCCGCAGGATCAGCTTGGAGATGGCCATCAGCGCGCCGGTGTTGCCGGCCGAGACAGCCGCCGCCGCCCCCCCTTCGCGCACCGCCTCGACGGCGTTCCACATGGACGAGCCCTTGCCCCGGCGCATGGCCTGGGCCGGCTTCTCGTCCATCGCGATGATCTTGTCGGCATGGCGCACCTCGCACCGCTGCGCCAGCAGGGGGTGCTTGGCGAGATGCGGTTTCAGGACGGCTTCGTCGCCATGCAGGAGCAGACGGACCTGGGGGTTGTCGGCCAGCGCCTGAGCACAGGCGGGTACCACCACACTCGCCCCGTGGTCGCCGCCCATGGCGTCGACCGAGATAACCAGCGGCTGGCTCAAGTGAAGTCCGTCCCCAGAGGATTCGCCGCGACCTTAGCGGGACGTGGTCGCAGTGGAAACTAAGCCTTTGGGTCGGTGAGCTTCTTCAGCGCGGCGAACGGCGAGGTTTCGGCTTCCGGGGCCTGATATTCGAACGTCGCGCCGGGCTTGCGGGGGAACGGGTCGATCTCCAGCGCCAGGTGCTCGACGACATAGGCCGCCACGTCGATGGCGTCGCTTTCGAGCACGTCCGGCGCGTCAGGACCGTCGGGATCCAGCTCAACCTCGCCGCCGTCCGTGGTGGTCGCGTGCGGGCTGCCGGGCGGTACGACCCGCAGGTCGATGGCGCCCCAGATGTCCTGCTGGAAGGGCTCGAGCGTGATGCCGCAGATCTGCTCGACCATCCCGTCGAATCGGCCGGCCAGCTCGGCGCCGTCGAGCCAGGGCTTCACCATGACCTGGGCCTTGAAGACCGGCAGGCTCTGAAGCTTCAGCGTCCTGGCGATCTCGGCCCGCTGTTCGGCGGTGGGCTCGAGATCGAGGCGGACCGGCCCGCGGGCCACCTCGTGCAGCTTGACAATCACGGACCAGGTCACGGCGCGACCCAGGTCACCTGGCCGGCGCACAGCGCGTCGACGGACTGCAGCGCCAGGGCTTCGCGCTGCTTCAGCACATAGGCGCGGAAGGCGGGCGCCTGAGGCGCCTCGCCGCCTTCGTAGACCGTCCGGCCGATGAGCGCGTCCAGCGGCGCCGTATCGGGCAGCGCGGCCAGCGCCGTCTCGTAGGAATTGATCCGTCCGTAGAAGGCTTCGCCCAGCTTGCGGATCTTCTTGCCCACCGAAAGGTCGCCCACGCCCAGCTCTCTCAACGCATGGTCCAGCGCGCTCACATAGGTGTCGAACAGCGCCTGAGCGGTCTCGGCGGCCAGCGGCCCCTGCCCCTTCAGCCGCTCAAGCAGCAGGTAGACGTGCACGCTGTAGATCTCGAACCGGCCCTCGGGCGTGTCGGGCGCGCCGAGGTCGGCGTAGAGGGTCGGGGTGCGCGACTGCGCCACGGTCTGGGCGTACAGGGCGCGCCCCGCGGCCACCGCGGGCCTCGGTTTGAACAGGCGCTTGAGCATGGAGGCCTCGATTTTGCCCCGAGTGGGAACTAAAGGGCGCATTGAACTAAGGGGCGGCCGGCGATAGGTCAAAGCCTCTTGCCGTCTGGTCGCCAGAAACGAGTCCTGATGTCCCGCCACGCCGCCCTTGCCCTCCTCGCCGCCGTGACCCTCGCGGGCGGCCTCTCGGCGTGCTCGCCCATCACCAGCTATTCCGGCTTCCAGGCCATCGATTCCGATCCCAAGGACGTGAAGGTCGGAACCGACACCAAGTCGACCGTGCGCGCCAAGCTGGGCTCGCCCTCGGTGCAGTCCACCTTCGACCCGAACGTCTGGTTCTACGTGAACCAGATCAAGGAGCGCGTGGCGTTCCGGCGGCCGCAGGTGACCGCCCGCAACGTGACGGCCATCACGTTCAACAAGGACACCGAGATGGTGGAGACGGTGAACGTCTACACCCTGAAGGACGGCAAGGTGATCGCGTTCAACGACCGCGAAACCCCGACCCGTGGCCGCGAGATGACCGTGCTGGAACAGCTGCTGGGCAGCGTGGGCCGCGGCGGCCTGCTCCCGCAGGACGACGAGGGTGTCCCCGGCAGCCGTCCGGGCGACCGGCGGTAAGGAGCCTCCCTCCCCTGCGGGGGGTGTCGAGCGAAGCGAGACGGGTGGGGAGGAATCGATCCTCACCGACCTCGGCGCTCCGACCTACACTTCCCCACCCTGGCGGCTTTGCCGCCTGTCCCTCCCCGGTGGGGAGGGAAAGAAAAAAGGCCCCGGAGAACGCTCTCCGGGGCCTCTTCTTTTTCGCCGCAGCGAGGTCGGGCTAGCCGACCGCGCCGTTGGCCAGGACCGCCAGCAGCAGCAGAGCCACTATGTTGGTGATCTTGATCATCGGGTTCACGGCGGGACCCGAGGTGTCCTTGTAGGGGTCGCCGACGGTGTCGCCGGTGACGGCGGCCTTGTGAGCCTCCGAACCCTTGCCGTGCATCACGCCGTCCACGTCCGTGAAGCCTTCTTCAATGACCTTCTTGGCGTTGTCCCAGGCGCCGCCGCCCGACGTCATCGAGATGGCGACGAACAGGCCGGTGACGATCACGCCCATCAGCATCGCGCCGACGCTGGCGAAGGCGTCGACCTTGCCGGCGATGGCGTAGATGACGAAGAACAGCACGACGGGCGACACGACCGGCAGCAGCGACGGGACGATCATTTCCTTGATCGCCGCCTTGGTCAGGATGTCGACGGCGCGGCCGTATTCCGGCTTCACCTCGCCCGTCATGATGCCGGGGTTCTCGCGGAACTGGCGACGGACCTCGACCACGACCGACTGGGCGGCGCGGCCGACGGCGGTCATCGACATGCCGCCGAACAGGAACGGCAGCAGGCCGCCGATCAGCAGGCCGACCACCACGTACGGGTTGGACAGGTCGAAGGCCACCGCGCCCAGGCCGTCGAAGAACGACCCCGGCGTCGCATTGGCCGCGAAGTACTTCAGGTCTTCGGTGTAGGCGGCGAAGAGCACCAGGGCGCCCAGGCCGGCCGAACCGATGGCGTAGCCCTTGGTCACGGCCTTGGTGGTGTTGCCCACGGCGTCCAGCGCGTCGGTCGTGACGCGCACTTCCGGAGGCAGCCCCGCCATTTCGGCGATGCCGCCGGCGTTATCGGTGACCGGTCCGAAGGCGTCGAGAGCGACCACGAAGCCCGCCAGCGACAGCATCGCGGTGGTGGCGATGGCGATGCCGAACAGGCCCGCCAGGTTGTAGGTGACGATGATGCCGACGACGATGACGATCGCCGGGGCCGCGCAGGCCTCGAGCGACATGGCCAGGCCCTGGATCACGTTGGTGCCGTGTCCCGAGACCGAAGCCTGGGCCACCGACTTCACCGGGCGGAAGTTGGTGCCGGTGTAGTACTCGGTGATCATCACGATCAGGGCGGTGATCGCCAGGCCAGCCAGCGAGCAGTAGAACAGCGCCATGGCGTTGAACGTCTTGCCCGCCACCGTCAGGTCTTCCGTCACCAGCGACGGGATCAGGAAGTAGAGCGCGATTGCCGACAGGACGCCGGTGACGATCAGGCCCTGATAGAGGGCGCCCATGATCGAGCCGTTCTTGCCCAGGCGCACCGCGAAGGTGCCCAGGATCGACGTGATGATGCAGACGCCGCAGATGGCCAGCGGCAGCAGCATCACATTGCCCAGCATCGCCGAGCCGCCGAAGAAGATCGCCGCCAGGACCATGGTGGCGACCGTGGTCACCGCGTAGGTCTCGAACAGGTCGGCGGCCATGCCGGCGCAGTCGCCGACGTTGTCGCCCACGTTGTCGGCGATGGTGGCGGCGTTGCGCGGGTCATCCTCGGGGATTCCGGCCTCGACCTTGCCCACCATGTCGCCGCCGACGTCGGCGCCCTTGGTGAAGATGCCCCCGCCCAGGCGGGCGAAGATGGAGATAAGCGAGGCGCCGAAGCCCAGCGAAACCAGACCGTCGATGACATGGCGATCCGACGGCTGCAGGCCCAGGGAGCCGGTGAGGAAGGCGTAGTAGCCCGCCACGCCGATCAGGGCGAAGCCCGCCACCAGCAGGCCCGTGATAGCGCCCGAGGTGAAGGCCAGTTTCAGGCCCTTGGCCAGGCTTTCCGAGGCGGCCTGCGCGGTCCGCACGTTCGCGCGGACCGAGATCAGCATGCCGGCGAACCCGGCGGCGCCCGAGAGCACGGCCCCGATGAGGAAGCCGCCGGCGGCGTAGGCGCCGATCAGCACGAACAGGGCGACCAGAACGACGACGCCCACGACCGAAATCGCCGTGTACTGGCGCTTCAGGTAGGCTTGCGCCCCCTCCTGAATGGCGGCCGCAATCTCCTGCATTCGCGCGTTGCCCGGCGAGGCCTTCAGGAGCGCGACCGTCTGGAGGATGCCGTAAAGCACCGCCAGCGCCCCTGCGCCGATCACCAACAATAGAACAGAACTCATGATAGCTATCGCCCCTCTGCGACTGTGTGCGCGGAGGAAAGCCGACGGGCCGCCTCGGTCGGGCGTGCTCAGGCCGGCTCCCTGCCCCTTCGCGTTTCCCCAACTTCGTCCCGGGCGCAGAGGCGCGCCCTGGAAAGACCGCGGAAACTAATAGGGTTTCGACGAACGGCGCAACCGGCGCCGCTGGGGGAACCGCTCACATCGAAGGCGCAGGATCAGACCACAGGCGTCCGAGCCCGCCGCCGGGGCGCCTGCTCTGTCACCACAACCGACCGGATCTGCCCCGGGCCGGCGATCGCGGCCGCGTCGCGGGTGAGCGCCGCGGTCAGCTTCGGAACGTCGACGGCGCCAAGGTCAGACGCCAGCGTGAAGGGGGTGCGGTGGCCGGCGCGGACCAGAGCGTCACGGAAATAGGGCTCCTTCTCGCGCAGCCGCGCGACATTGGCGCCCGAGGTCAGGTTGATGCGCACATTGACGAAGACATAGTTCACCAGTTGCCGGTTCACGACGATCGGCAGGCCGACCGGCTGAAGGTCGACGTACTGGCCGACATCACCCTTGCCCTCCTCCTTCTTGTCGGCGGCGAGGACGGGAGAGGCCGCTAGGGTCACGGCGACGGCGATGAGGGTCTGGCGCAGCATCTCGTAAACCATGCGCGAAAAGCCTTTCCGCATCGTTGCCAGCGCAACCGGCGCCGCTTGTCGCATTCATGGCTAGGCTGTCGGAACGGTGGTATCCTGCCGCCAGAACATAAGGGAGGAGTACGGGGAGATGTCTCCGACGCGTCGAACTGCCGCTCTTGGCGTCCTCGCCGCGAGCGCCGCCGCTCTGCCCGCCGCCAAGGCCCTCGCCGACACGCCCGTCGTGGAGCTCCCGGACGCGGACGAGCCCGCCGCAAAGCTGGCCCTGACGGAATCGCGCTTCGAGCACATGCTGGCGCCCGTCAACGTGAACGGCCGAGGGCCCTTCAACTTCCTGCTCGACACCGGCGCGAACACCAGCTGCGTCTCGCACAAGCTGATGGAGAAGCTGTCGCTTACGTCGCGCGAGACGGCCAGGGTCCATACGGTCGTCGGCGTCCGCGAACGGCCGATCGTGACCCTGGATGACCTTCAGGTCGGGCCCCGCAACCGCAAGCGCGTTCGGGCTCCGGCGCTGCCGATCAAGGGCTCCGAGGTGGACGGCGTCCTGGGAGTCGACTGGCTGAAGGGCCAGCGCCTGGAGATGGACTTCAGGAAGATGTCCATGCTCATCACCAAGTCGCAGCAGGACGACAGCCAGCCCGGCAAGGTCGTCGTCGTGCCCGCCCGGCGGAGACATGGCCAGCTGACGATCGTCGACGCGGATCTTTCGGGGAAGCGCATCAGCGCGATCATCGATTCCGGCGCCCAGGGCACCCTGTGCAACAGTAAGCTCCGCGACATGGTCCGCGCGTCCGAGGCCCGCAAAGGCAAGACCGAGCCCCCGCGCGAGGTCCGGATGGAATCCCTGGCCGGCGAAGTCTTCGTGGGCGAGTCGGTGTTCCTGCCGTTCCTGCGGCTGGGCGGGCTGCATCTGGGCAACGTCCAGGTCACCTGCGCCGACATGCATGTCTTCGACATCTGGGGCCTGAAGGACAGTCCGGCGCTGGTGCTGGGCATCGACCTGCTGTCGCAGTTCGAACAGGTGGCGCTGGACTTCGGACGATCGCAGGTGCGGTTCGACTTCGTCTGACCGTCGGTGAGTTCGCGCAGACCCCGGGCGATCCTCGTCGACATGGACGACACGATCCTGGCGGCCGGCCAGCGGCCGCAGGTGCTGCTGTCGATCGCGCGCGACCTGGCCGATGACCTGGCGCCCCATGCCCCCGAGGCGGTCGCCGCCCGGCTGGAGGATGAGCTCGCCGCCTTCTGGAGCGATCCCGAGCGGCACAAGGCGGCGCGGTGCAGCATTACGGAGGCCCGTCGCGGCGTCGTACGCGAGACGTTCGCGACCCTGCCGCCCTTGAGCCCCGACCTGGCGGATCGGTTCGCCGCCGACTTCACGGCCGCGCGTGACGCCATGACGGTCTGCTTCCCCGGCGCGCTGGAGGGCCTGCAGGCGCTGAAGGATCTGGGTATCCGGCTGGCGCTGGTCACCAATGGCTCGGCGGCGACGCAGCGGGCGAAGATCGAGCGTTTCGGGCTGGCCGACTACTTCGACCACATCCAGATCGAGGGCGAGATGGGCTTCGGCAAGCCCGAGGCCCGCGCCTACCACCACGCCATGGCGGCCCTCGGCGCCGAGGCCCACGAGACCTGGATGGTGGGCGACCACCTCGAGTGGGAAGTCCGCGTTCCACAGACGCTGGGCCTGACCGCGGTGTGGTGCGACGGCTTCGGCCTGGGCCTGCCCGCCGACGCCGCCTGCACGCCCGACCACATCGTGGCGTCGCTGAGCGAGCTGCCGGGGCTGTTCGCTCAGTCCGGGTGATCCTTGGCGCTGGCCGGCGCCACGTGAGGCGGGAACTGGGCGGCGATGGGCTCGTACGTCGCCCGCGCCCGGGCCAGGCGTTCGCGCATGTCGGCCAGCACGTCCGGGTAGAGGCTCGCGACGCTGTAGGTCTCCCCCGGGTCGGCCTGCATGTCGAACAGCAGCGGCAGGCCATCCAGGGGGATGTCCATGTCGCGGTAGTATGAGCGGGCGACCAGCTTCCAGCGCGCGGTTCGCAGGCCCGCCACGTGGTTGTTGTTGAACAGCAGGATCTCGTCGTGGCCGCCCTCCCCGCCCGTGAGCACGGGGACGAGATCCACGCCGTCCAATTCGCGGTCGGCGGGCGGGCTCAGGCCGGCGAGGCTGAGCACCGTGGGGAGGAGGTCCAGGTTGCTGGCCAGCCCACGCCCTATGGTTCCGGCAGGGATGCGCCCAGGAAGGCGCGCCACCAGCGGCACCCGAAAGCCGCCGTCCCAGGCCGAGCCTCCCTTGCGGTCGCGGAACGGTCCGGACGAACCCTCGAACCAGGGACCGTTGTCCGAGGTGAAGACCACCAGCGTGTCGTCGTCGAGGCCCAGCGCCTGCAGACGGTCCAGCAATCGCCCCACGTTCAGATCGATCTCCTCGACCACCTCGCCATAGTCGCCGGCGGGTGAGCCGGTCCGGTCATCGGGGTGCGGGCGCAGCGGGATATGCGGCGCGGTCAGGGCCAGCAGCACGAAGAACGGGTGGTCGCGATGGGCTTCGGCGAAGGCCATCGTCTGTTCGAAGAAGCGCTGGGTCAGCCTCGGCAGTTCGACGCGGCCATCGTGGGCCGTGACGTCGGGCCCGTCGGCTTCGAACAGCTGCAGGGGGCGCATGTCGTGGCTGTAGGCCAGGCCGTAGAAGCGATCGAAGCCGTAATTCGTCGGCGGCCAATGTGGCGCGACGTGGCCCAGGTGCCACTTGCCGATGAGCGCGGTGGCGTAGTGCGGTTTCAACGCCCTGGGGATCGTGATCTCGTCGGGCGGCAGGCCCGTGGTGTCGGCCGGCTGGATCACCTCGTGCGCCAGGCCCGAACGGATGGCGTAGCGGCCGGTCAGCAGCCCCGCCCGCGACGGCGTGCAGACATTGGCCGAGGCGTAGAAGTCGGTCAGCCGCGCGCCCTCGGCCGCCAGCCGGTCGATGTTGGGCGTGCGGATATGCGTTGAGCCGTTGCAGCCCACGTCGCCGTAGCCGAGGTCGTCGGCCAGGATGATGATCACATTGGGCTTACGCACGACGCCTCCGTTGTTCGAGGGAGTCTAGACCGCCTCAGCCGTGCGTCCAGCCGCCCGCGCCGGGGTCCACGATCCGGCCGGCGGCGCGGACCTCAAGGCCAGGAGTTTCGCGCACCTCGCCAATGACGGTGAAACCGCGGGGCCGGGTCGCGCCCGAGGGCATGGTGCAGACGATCTCGTAGTCGTCTCCGCCGGTGGCCAAGCGCAAAAGCGAGGCGGCGACGTCCTCCTGGCCTTCCAGCCAGGTTGCGGCGGCGCCTGACAGCGGGATCTGGTCCAGGTCGAGCATCAGGCCGACGCCGCTGGCCTCGGCGATATGGCGGGCGTCGGCGATCAGGCCGTCGGAGACGTCGGCCGCGGCCGTGGCGTGGCGGCGCAGGGTGGCGCGCAGATCCAGCCTCGGCTCCGGGACGCGGTAGCGGTGGACCAGCCGGCCGTCCGGGTCCGACACCTCGCCCTGGATCGCGGCCAGGCCCAGGGTGGCGTCGCCGATGGCGCCCGAGACCAGGACCCGGTCACCCGGGCGGGCGCCGGCGCGTCGGATCATGCGCCCGGTCGGGACCCAACCCATGGCGGTGAGACTGCAGGTGAACGGGCCCGGGGTCGATGTCGTGTCGCCGCCCAGGAGGTCGACGTTGAACGCCTCAAGGTCCGAGGCCAGGCCCAGCACGAAGCGCTCGCGGTCGCGCAGGGTGTAGTGCGCGGGCCAGCTCACCGCGAGAAAGGCCGCGAACGGCTCGGCGGCCTTGGCGGCCAGATCGGAGAGGTTCACCCGGACCAGCTTGCGGGCCACGAGGTCAGGCGCCTCGCCGGTCGGAAAGTGGACGCTCTCGACGATGGCGTCCTTGGTCACCACCGTGTCGTGGCCGGGGCGCTGCGGGATGACGGCGGCGTCGTCCTTCAGCTCGAACGCGCCCGGCGCGCCGCGGGCCAGCGGCAGGAACAGTCGGGCGATCTCTCCGAACTCGTCGAGCGATCTGGGCGGCTCGGACATCGGCCTCGTCTCTCCGCCAACTTCGGGACCACCCCATCTGAGGCAGATTCGGCGGCGGTTGCGTGGCGGGCGCTTCAGCCCTTGCGGACGTCCCGGGCCACGGCGTCCAGGGCCCCGTTCACGAAGCCCGGCTCGGTCCCCTCGAAGAAGCTCTTCGCGACGTCGACGTACTCGTCGATCACCACTTCGGTCGGCACGTCGGGGCGGTGGGCCAGCTCGAAGGCGCCGGCGCGCAGGATGGCGCGAACCGTCGCGTCCAGCCGGTCCAGCTTCCAGTTCTCGGCCAGGCGCTTGACGATCGCGGCGTCGACGCGTCGCTGCTCGGCGACCACGCCCCGCACCAGCTCGGCGAAGAAGCTCTCGTCGGCCGAGGCCAGGGTGTCGCCCTCGCCTTCGACCCCTTCCAGGGCGCGGTCGAAGCGGTGCTCGGTGAACTCCCGGATCACGTGCTCGACGCCGATGGCCGAGACCTCCATCTGGTAGAGGGCCTGGACGGCGGCCAGGCGCGCGACCGAACGGGACGCGTGCTGGCTCATCGCTTGCCGCCCATCAGCTGCTGCTTGAGCGCGATCATCGTCAGGGCCGCGCGGGCCGCGCCGCCACCCTTGTCGCCTTCGCTGAAGCGCGCCCGGGCCCAGGCCTGGTCCTCGTCTTCCGTCGTCAGGATGCCGTTGCCGATGCAGAGGCGCTTGCCTGTGGTCAGGTCCATGATCCCGCGGGCGCTCTCGTTCGAGACGATCTCGAAGTGATAGGTCTCGCCGCGGATGACGCACCCCAGGGCCACGTAGCCGTCATAACGCACGCCCGTCGGCTTGTGCCCGGCCTCTTCGGCCAGGGCGATGGCGCCGGGGATTTCCAGCGCGCCCGGGACCGTGACGACCTCGTACTCGGCGCCGAACGCGCTCAGCGCCTGGGTCGCGCCTTCGAGCAGGGCGTCGGCCAGGTCGTCGTAGAAGCGGGCTTCCACGATGAGGATTCGGATCGGTTCGTCGCTCATAGATCGTCCTTGGGCAGCTATTGGATGCTGCTCTTAGGCCGTTTCTCGCCAGCGGGCGAGATATCGCGCCAGCATGTCGATCTCCAGGTTCACGCGGCTTCCGACCTTCAGGGTTCCCAGCGTGGTCACGTCCCAGGTGTGGGGGATCAGGTTCACGCCGAACACGTCGTCCTCGACCTCGTTGACCGTCAGCGACACACCTTCGACAGTAATCGAACCCTTGGGCGCGATGAATCGGTGCAGGGGACGGGGGACGCGCACCTTCACGCGGTGCGAACCGCCCTCGCTCTCGATGGACAGCACTTCGCCGACGCCGTCGACGTGACCCGAGACGATGTGGCCGCCCAGCTCGTCGCCCACCCTGGCGGCGCGTTCCAGGTTCACCGGCCGACCTTCATGCCAGTCGGACAGGGTGGTCAGGCCCAGGGTCTCGCCCGAGACCTCGACGGCGAACCAGCCCTGCCCCTTCTCCACCACGGTGAGACAGCAGCCGGCGTGGCTGATCGAGGCGCCGATATCGACGGTGGAAAGATCGAACTTCGTCTCCACCTCGAAACGGCGGTCACGGTTGGTGTCGCGAACACTGCGGATGCGACCCACGTCGGTGACGATGCCGGTGAACAAAGCTCAAGCCCCCTTCATGCCACGCGGGCGTAACGTTCCCAGAGGTCGTCGCCCAGCTGAGTGACCTCCACCCGCCGGAAATGGGGCGCCCCGGCCAACGCCGCAACGGCCAAGTCGCCGATCGCCGGGCGACCCTCGCCGCCTATGACGATGGGCGCCCGGAACCACTCGATGGCGTCGACCAGTCCATGGCGCAGAAAGCTGCCGGCGACCTGCCCGCCGCCCTCGACGAAGAGATTCGAAAGACCTTCTGCGGCAAGAGCTTGCACTACGCTCTTGAGGTGCGGACGCGCCGCGTCGGTCGCCGGAACCCCGATCACCCTGACACCAGCGTCGACGAGGGCCGGATCGGGCGCGCCGGTTGTGACAACGTAGGTCGGGGTCTCGCGAGCCGTCGCGACCAGCTTGCAGCCGGCCGACAGGCGCTGGCGGCTGTCCAGGACGACGCGCGCCGGCTGTCGGCCCATGTAGCCTGGCAAGCGTACGGTGAGCTCTGGATCGTCGGCCAACGCGGTCTCGATGCCGACCACCACGGCGTCGTGCGCGGCGCGGAGACGGTGCACCTGCTCGCGGGAGGCCGCGCCCGTGATCCAGCGGCTCTCGCCGGAGGCCGTGGCGATCCGGGCGTCCAGCGACGTCGCGAGCTTGAGGGTGATCGTCATTCGCCGCCGTTCATGGCCGAGAAGCGCCGGGGCGCCAAGCCAGGCTCAGTCGGGCGGCCCACCCACACTGACCGCCAGGGCCGCCGCGGTGGCTGCGCTCTCGGCCAGAAGCCATTCGCGGAAACGCTGAACGTGACGGCGTCCTTCCATGTCGGCGCGGAAGCGGGCGCGGAAGCCGTGCCGGCTCCACCGTCCCGTGCTGACCGGATAGGGCAAGCCCACCTGACCGGCTTCCAGCAGGTCGCCGATCAGCGCGAGGCCGCAAAGTGTGACCCCCGCATCCGCCGCCACCGCATCGAGCGCCGCGCTGATCCGCCGGAATCGCATGCCGCGCTCCGGCGCCGTGCGGGCGGCTCCGTTGGCCGCCACCCAGTCGGGCCACGACAGGCCGGCAGGGTCATCCTTGTAGAAATCGAGATGCACCAGCGGAAAGCCTTCCAGCCGGGCTCTGGCTTCGATACCGGCCGTCCGCGCCAGGTTCACGGGGGAAGTGATCGGCGCCACGAAGTCACGGAACAGCAGGTCGGTCGCCACGCCGTCACGCGGCGCGCCGTAGCTGATCTCGCAGTCCACGCGGCCGAGGCGCATGGGCGCGTCGCCCTCGCCGTTGATGTTGAATCGGATGTTCGGGTGCTCGGCGCGGAAGCGATGCAGGCGCGGCGCCAGCCAGAGGTCGACAAAGTCGGAGGCCGCGGCGATGTGAAGTTCGTGGCCGCGCTGGAGTTCGAGCTCGCGGGCCGCGGCGTCAAGCGCCTCGAAGGCCCGCGCGAGATGCGGCAGGGCCGTTTGCAGGCCCGGAGCGGCGCGCAGGCCCGCTCGTCCCCGCGAGAGCAGTTCCACGCCCAGATAGTCCTCCAACGCCTTTACTCGCTGACCGACGGCGGCCGGCGTGATCCCCAACCGCTCTGCGGCGCCGACGAAGGAGCCTTTGCGGACAGCCAGTTCCAGGGCTTGGAGAGACCTCAGGTAGGTGGGAGCAACCATCCCATCTTACTAAGCAAGAGCTTTAGTCAGAGCCAGATTGTTTAGATTGTGTCCCGGCCGGGCGACAGCGACAGTGACGTCATCGAGGGAAGTGCAGGGGACGGCGCCATGGCCCAACTCAGACGGTTCCTGGTCGAGCGGGATGTTCCCGGCATAGGCGGCATGTCCATTGTCGAGCTGTGCGGAGTGGCTCGCGCTTCGAACCAGGCGATCGAGAAGATCGGCGGGACCGTCCAGTGGCAGCAGAGCTATGTCGCTGGCGACCGGACGTACTGCATCTACCTCGCCGACGGCGAGGACACGATCCACACCCACGCCGAACTCAGCGGCTTCCCGGTGACGCGCATTACCGAGATCCCGCAGATCATCGACCCGACAACCGCAAACAACTAGCGGCGGACTTCACCCATCGCGGCCAGCGCGCCCCGAGGGGCTGCGCGTCCGCGCGAGGAGAAGAACCATGATCCAAGGCCACAACTACCAACGCCTGCTCGAAATCTCGAAGCGCGTGAACTGGCGCATCGAGGATATCATCGGCCCCGACAAGCCGATGGACTTCACCCGGCCATTCCTGCCCGAGAGCTTTGCACGCACAGGGGAACTGTCGTTCCTCACGCCCGCCGAGCGGCTCAAACTCAACCAGATCCGAGGCTTCGGCTACCTGGCCATGTTCGAGCTGGTGGAGCGCTGCATCCTGCCGGTGATCGAAGAGCATGCGCCTTCGACGCCCGATCAGGACCCGCACCGCACCGAGGCGCTGGCCAACTTCGTGACGGAAGAGATGAAGCACATCGAGCTCTTCGTCCGTTTCCGTCAGGCTTTCCGCGCCGGCTTTGAGGTGGACTGCGGCTTCATCGGTCCGGCCGAGGACATCGGGGCGGCCATCCGCAGTCATGGCGGCCTGGGCATGGCGCTGTTCATCCTGGGGATCGAGTGGGCCACACAGCAGCACTGGCTGGAGAGCGTGGAGGACGACGAGGGTCTCGACCCGCAGTTCAAGAGCCTGCTCAAGCACCACTGGATGGAGGAGTCCCAGCACGCCAAGCTGGACGCCATGGTCTTCCACGAGCTGGCGACCAAGGCCGGGCCCGAGAAGACGCTGGCCGCGGTGGACGCGTTCCTGGCGATCGGCGGTTTCATCGACGGCGGCCTGGCGCAGCAGACGCAGCTGGACCTGGCGTCGCTGGAGGCCACGATCGGCCGGACGCTCCCTGACGCCGACCGCGAGACCTTCCTGGCGCGGCAGCATCAGGCGCAGCGGTGGACGTACCTGGGCTCGGCGCTGCGCAACCAGGGCTTTCTGAAGGCGCTGGGCGAGATCAGCCCCGAGGGACGCGCCAAGATCGACGCGGTCGCGCCGGCCTTCTGCTAGCGACTGTTTAAGTAAGTCGGGGAGCGTCGGCCTGGAGGGCCGGCGCTCTCAACGCTCGTCGGCCAGGGCCTCGCTGAGGCCTTCCTCGCTGAGGAACTGGGCGAAGTCGCTGGTCTCGCGGAAGTCGCGGTAGACCGAGGCGTAGCGGACGTAGGCCACGTCATCGAGCTGCTTCAGATGCTTCATGATCAGCTCGCCGATGGTGGACGACGGCAGCTCGGTCTCGCCCATGCTCTCGAGCTGGCGAACGATCGTGGAGATCATGCGTTCGACGCGTTCCGGTTCGACGGGGCGCTTGCGCAGGGCCACCGACAGCGACCGCGCCAGCTTGTCACGGTCGAACGGCGCGCGCCGGCCCGAACGCTTCAGGATCGTGAGTTCGCGCAGCTGAACGCGCTCGAAGGTTGTGAAACGCCCCTCGCAGGACGGGCACAGCCGGCGACGACGGATGGCCGCCCCGTCTTCCGACGGTCGGCTGTCCTTCACCTGGGTCTCGTCGTGGCCACAGAACGGGCAGCGCATATCTAGCCCCCTTCCCGGCCATTTACCCCTATTAGGAGTAGATGGGGAAGCGGCTCGTCATGGCGACCACTTCCGACCGTACCTTCGCCTCGACCGCGGAGGAGTCTTCGCCGGTCGCGACCGCGTCCAGGACCTCGCCGATCCACTTGCCGACCTGGCGGAACTCGGCGACGCCGAAGCCTCGGGTTGTGCCGGCGGGCGTGCCGACGCGCAGGCCCGAGGTCTGCATCGCCGGCAGCGGATCGCCGGGGATCGAGTTCTTGTTCGTGGTGATGCCGGCCCGCTCGAGCGCGATCTCGGCCTGGGCTCCGGACACGTTCTTGGGTGTCAGGTCCACCAGCATCAGGTGGCTGTCGGTGCCGTTGGAGACGATCTTGAAGCCCACGCTTTGCAGGCTGTCGGCCAGGGCGCGCGCGTTCTCGATCACCTGCTTCGCATAGGTCTTGAACTCGGGCCGCAGCGCCTCGCCGAACGCGACGGCCTTGGCGGCGATCACGTGCATCAGCGGGCCGCCCTGGAGGCCGGGGAAAACCGCCGAGTTGATCTTGGTGTTGAGCTTCTTGGAGTTGGTCAGGATCAGGCCGCCGCGCGGGCCCCGCAGGGTCTTGTGCGTGGTGGTCGTGACGATGTGGGCGTGCGGGAACGGGTTGGGATATTCGCCGGCCACGATCAGGCCCGCGTAGTGGGCCACGTCGCACATCAGGATCGCGTCCACCTCATCGGCGATCTCGCGGAACTTGGCGAAGTCGATGTGGCGGGAATAGGCCGAGCCGCCGGCGATGATCACCTTGGGTTTGTTCGCCAGCGCGACCTCACGGGCCTCGTCGTAGTCGATCAGGTGATCCTGGGCGCGCACGCCGTAGGCCACGGGGTTGAACCACTTGCCGGACTGGTTGACCGACTTGCCGTGGGTCAGGTGGCCGCCGTGGTCGAGGTTCATGCCCATGAACGTGTCGCCGGGCGTCATCGTGACCATGAAGACGGCCTGGTTCGCCTGGCTGCCCGAGTGCGGCTGGACGTTGGCGTACTCGCAGCCGAACAGCTGCTTGGCCCGTTCGATCGCCAGCGTCTCGGCCTCGTCGACGACCTCGCAGCCGCCGTAGTAGCGCTTGCCTGGATAGCCCTCGGCGTACTTGTTGGTGAGCACCGAGCCCTGGGCGTCGAGGACGGCCTTCGAGACGATATTCTCGGAGGCGATCAGCTCGATCTGCTCCTGCTGGCGCGTCAGCTCCGCACCGAGGATCTTCGCGATCGCTGGATCAGCCTGGCCGACGTCGGCCTTGAAGAACGCTTCGGTGGAAGGCTGGGTTTGCACGTGCAGGTTCAAGGGCAAGGCCTTTCGTTGGGGCGACGCGTGAATCTATGTCCGGCGAAGGCGCCTCCTTTACTCCTGATCGCTCCCGGCTCCAACCGCAGCCGCGCGCAGGAATTCTGCGGAACCTTTCACGCGCGATGGCGTTGAGCCCCCCGAGGGCTCGGGGGGCGACGCCGCGCCGGGCCTCATCGTGCGCGTACATCAAGCAGAGGGTGATCATGAGCGTAGGATCCGACACCGGCGGACTGTCCGGCGAAGAGTTGATGCGCCTGGGGGCCGGCATCGTGTCGGCCTACGTCAGTCGCAACGCCGTCACCGCCGACGCCGTGCCCGATATCATCCGCTCGGTGCACCACGCGCTGACCCAGCTGGTCAGCGGCGCCGCCGCCCCGGCCGCGCCCGAGGAACGCCAGAAGCCCGCCGTACCGGTCGGCCGCTCAGTCCAGCACGACTACATCGTCTGCCTTGAGGACGGGAAGAGGCTGAAAATGCTGAAGCGATATCTGCGCTCGCGCTACGACATGAGCCCCGAGGATTATCGCCGCCGCTGGGGCCTGCCCCCGGATTATCCGATGGTGGCGCCGGCCTACGCCGCGCGTCGGTCCGAGTTCGCGAAGAAGATCGGCCTGGGCCGCGGCGTGCGTCGGCGGAAGTAGCGCAGGTCGCCGCGAGGTTTAGAGCGCCCCTGCGTCAACAACAGGGGCGCCCGGGAACCGGCTCGCGTCGGGTTGTGCTCGAACCAACTCCTGCGTGAGAGTTGAGCACGCTTCGGTTGTTTTCCTATTGCGCCAAACCGACGCGGGTCGCACTTGTCGCACCACTCGTGCGCCGATGACCGCCTCAGCCGACGCCAGCGGCCTTGGCCATGTATTCCTGGACGATCGGCATCCACGCGCCGTCTTCCGGGAATTTCTCAAACCGATATGGCGCGCCTGTCCCCGCCCAGGGCAGCATTTCCGACGTGTAGGTTTCAACATAGGGGGCAGCGTGCGCGGCATCGTCCAGCATGGTCGACCGCACATTCACCATCGGCATCCCCGGCGGTTCGGTGAACACCCAGCTGAGGCAATGGGCGCAGTGCATCTGGCGGAATTCGCCATGCAGCCCGCCGACGACGGGGTCTCCCGCCGTGACCTTGAAGCCGGTCCTGGGAATCAGCGTGCTGAGGGAATACGGCCCGCCCGTCATCTGCTGACAGCCGCGGCAGTGGCAGGCCATCGTCACCATCGGCGCCTCGGTCACCTCGAAGCGGAGCTGGCCGCAACGGCAACCGCCGCTCCAGGGCAAGGTCTTCGGGTTCAGCATGGACGCGTTCCGCTAAAACAGGGCGCGCATCATCGACGGCTGCAGCCGCGTCGGAAAGCCGGAAAGCGATGAGCGGTCGTCAGGCCGCGACGCCGCCCACGCGGGCGATGTTGCAGTGGACCCAGAGCTTCTCGAGCACTTCGACCAGCTCGTCCATCATCCGGTCGTCGTGAGCCGGCGACGGCGTGAAACGCAGACGCTCGGTGCCACGCGGCACGGTCGGGAAGTTGATCGGCTGGACGTAGATGCCATGCTCTTCGAGCAGCATGTCCGAGATCATCTTGCAGTGGACGGGATCGCCCACCAGCAGCGGCACGATGTGGCTGACCGAGGGCATGACCGGCAGGCCGGCCCGCAGCATCTTGGCCTTCAGGGCCGCGGCCCGGGCCTGATGGGCCACGCGGACCTCGTTGTGTTCCTTCAGGTAGCGGATCGAGGCCACGGCGCCGGCGGCCAGCGCCGGCGGCAGCGAGGTGGTGAAGATGAAGCCGTCGGCCCAGCTGCGGATCGCGTCGCAGATGACCGCATCGGCGGCGATGTAGCCGCCCATGACGCCAAACGCCTTGCCCAGCGTGCCTTCGATGATGTCGATCTCGGCCATGACGCCGTCGCGCTCGGCGACGCCGGCGCCGCGCGGGCCGTACATGCCGACCGCGTGGACCTCGTCGAGATAGGTCAGCGCGCCGTACTTCTTGGCCAGGGCCACGGTGCCGCGCATATCGGCGATATCGCCGTCCATGGAGTAGACGCTTTCGAAGGCGATCACCTTCGGCGCAGCCGGATCGGCGGCGGCCAGCAGCTCTTCCAGGTGTTGCAGGTCGTTGTGACGGAAGACGATCCGCTGCTCGCGCTTGCCCGCGCGGATGCCGCTGATCATCGAGTTGTGATTCAGCTCGTCGGAGAAGATGAGCAGCCCGGGCAGGATCTTGTAGAGCGTCGACAGCGACGCCTCGTTCGACACGTAGCCCGAGGTGAACAGCAGCGCCGATTCCTTCTGGTGAAGGTCGGCCAGCTCACGCTCAAGTTCGACGTGATAGTGGGTGGTGCCCGAGATGTTGCGGGTGCCGCCCGAGCCGGCGCCGGCCGCTTCGATGGCCTCGTGCATGGCGTCCAGCACGACGGGATTCTGGCCCTGGCCGAGGTAGTCGTTGGAGCACCAGACGGTGACGTCCTGGGTCGTGCCGTCGTCACGGGTCCAGGTGGCGCGCGGGAACTCGCCTCGATGGCGCTTCAGGTCGGCGAAGACCCGGTAGCGGCCCTCGGACCGGACACGGTCCAAGGCGGTTTGGAAGGCTTCCCTGTAATCCATCGACTTGTTCCCGGTCGCGCGCACGTGAGCGCGCTTTCCCCGGCCCCTGAGATATGACTGCCTTTTGGCGCCGGGATTTCACCTTGTCCACAAACACGAAGGTGAATCCGGCGTCACCTTTCGTGAATGGGTACGTAAATTTCGTGATCGGACCCGTCGTTGACACCGATCAAACGCACGCTCCTAGCGGCGCCGCGATCACGCCTGCGGCGTATTCCCGCGCAGCATTTCGAGAATCGCCGAGAAGTCCTTGCCGCCGCCGCCCAAGCGATCAAACAGGGCGTAGAGCCCCTCCGCCGTCGCCCCCAGCGGCGTGGCCGCGCCGGCCTTCGCGGCGGCTTCCTGCGCCAGCTTGAGGTCCTTCAGCATCATGCCGGTGGCGAACCCGCCCTCGTAGTTGCGATTCGAAGGCGCCGTCGGCACCGGGCCCGGCCAGGGGCAGTAGCTGGTCAGGCTCCAGCACTGGCCCGACGACTGCGACGAGATTTCGTGGAACTTCACCGGGTCCAGGCCCAGCTTCTCGGCCAGCGCCAGGGCCTCGCAGACCCCGATCATCGAGATGCCGAGGACCATGTTGTTGCAGATCTTGGCCGCCTGCCCCGCCCCGTGGTCGCCAGCCCGGATGGTGGCGCGCGACATGGGCTTGATGACCTCTTCCACCGCGGCGAAGTCGGCCTCGTCGCAACCGACCATGAAGGCCAGCGTGCCCGCGTCGGCGGCCGCCGTGCCGCCCGAGACCGGGGCGTCGGCGAAGCGGAAACCGGCGGCCTTGGCCTGGGACGCCACGGCGCGGGCGCTCTCGACGTCGATGGTGGAGCAGTCGACCAGCAGCGCGGATTTCGGCGCGTTGGGCAGGATCTGTTCGGCGTAGACCGAACGGACGTGCGGGCCGGCCGGCAGCATCGTGATCACAGCGTCGGCCGATTTGACGGCCTCGGCCACCGAGGCGGCCTTGCCGCAGCCGGCGCCGACAGCCTTGTCGAGGGCCGCCGCCGACAGGTCGAAGGCCATGACCTCGCGCCCCGCCTTCGCCTGGTTGGCGGCCATCCCGCCGCCCATGTTCCCCAGGCCGATGAACGCAACGCGGGTCATGGATACCTCTTGGTCTGACGCCCTACCTGGGCTTGCGGAACTTGTAGATGAACTGGTCCGTGTGGCCACGGATCGACGGGTCGAAGACCATCTTGGTGTGGTCGTCGGCCGGGTTGCGCAGGACGTTGCTCTCGGCCTCGAACTTGAAGCCGGCCGCCTCGACCTGCTTGCGGACGGCGGCGCCGTCGATGCGGTGCAGCTTGTCGTCGGGGTCGATGGGCGCGCCGGGCGCGCCCTGGTGGTCCAGGACCACGAAGACGCCGCCGGGCTTGAGGTTGTCGTAGATCGCCTTGACCACCTTCGGCACGTCGATGTTGCGCTGGCGGGCGTAGAGGTCGTGGAAGTTCTGGGCCGTCCAGAAGATGTCGGCCGGCTTGTCCAGCTTGAAGTCGCCGCCGGCGATCGAGACGATCGTGATGTTGCCGTACTGGGGGTCGGCGGCGACGGCCGCGATCGGCGGCGGCGCGGTGGCGTTCGGCGGCGGCGGGTTGCCCATGGCGTAGACGTGGCCTTTGGGTCCCACCGTCTTGGCGAAGATGCGGGTGAAGTAGCCGCCGCCCGGAATGAAATCGACGACCGTATCGCCGGGCTTCACGCCGGCGAACTCCAGCATGGCGGCAGGCTTGCGGTCGGCGTCACGCTTGGTGTCGGCCTCGGGGCGGCCCTTGTCGGCCACCGCGGCGGTGACGGCGGCGGACGGCGCGGCCTGGGCCATGCCGGCCGACAGGACAAGGGCCAGGGCCACGCCCGTCAGAAGCTTTTTTCGCATCTCGGTTCCTCCCCGCGGCCGGTCCTGGCCGCCTTGCCCGTCAACGTAGAGGCGACCATTCCTGATCGGAAGGGAGCGGGGCGAATATCGCGTCGAGCGTCGCCTCGCTCACGTCGTGCGGCCGGGCCTCGCTCCACCTCGGCGCGTTGTCCTTGTCGACGATCACGGCGCGGACGCCTTCGAGGAAGTCGTGGCGCTGCACCACCCGGGCGCCGATGCGGTACTCCATGGCCATGTTCTCGGCGAAGCTGCTGGCCTGGGCGCCCAGTTGCAGCTGCCGGAAGGCGACCTTCATGGTTTGGGGCGACTTGGTGGCCATCACCTTGAGCTGCTCGGCGGCCCAAGCGGTGCCGGCGTTCTCCAGGCCCTCGACGATGGCCTCGACGCTGGGCGCGGCGAAGATGCGGGCGATCTCGTCCTGGTGCTGGGCCAGCGCGGGCCGCCCGGCGTCGCCTTCGAACTCGGTGAGGATCGCCTCGGTGCGTTGGGGTTCGGCCAGGATGGCGGCCTTCAGGTCCGGGATGCGGGCGCTCTCGACGTAGTCCGTGGCCAGTTGCAGCAGCTCGCAGTCGGCCGCCTTGATCCGGGCCCCGGTCAGCGCCAGCCACAGGCCAATGTGGTCGGGCATCCGGCTGAGGTACCAGCCCCCGCCGACGTCGGGGAACAGGCCGATGCCGGTCTCGGGCATCGCGAAGGTGGTCCGCTCGGTGGCCACGCGGAACCGGCACGGCCGCGACAGGCCGACGCCGCCGCCCATGGTGATGCCGTCCATGATCGCGACCCGCGGCTTCGGGTAATGGAACAGCAGGTGGTTCAGCCGGTACTCGGTGAAGAAGAACTCGCGGGCCTTGGCGCCGTCGCCCGCGCCGCTCTCGGCCAGCATCCGGATGTCGCCGCCCGCGCAGAAGCCGCGCTCGCCGGCGTGGTCGATCAGCACCAGCTCGACGGCCGGATCCTCGCGCCACGCCAGCAGGGCCTCGGTCATCAGCGCGATCATGTTCGTGGTCAGCGCGTGGATCGCCTGCGGGCGGTTCAGCGTGATGCGGCCGACCTTCCCCTCGATCCGGCAGAGGACCTCGTCCTCGATTCTGGGGGCATCGCTCATTGGCGGAACAGCTCCCGCGCGGTGATGACGCGCATGATCTCGTTGGTCCCTTCGAGGATCTGGTGGACGCGCAGGTCCCGCACGATCCGCTCCAGCGGATAGTCGCGCAGGTAGCCGTAGCCGCCGTGAAGCTGCAGCGCCTGGTTCGCCACTTCGAAGCCCGCGTCGGTGGCGAAGCGCTTGGCCATGGCGCAGTGCTGGGTCGCGTTGGGGTGTTTCGTGTCCAGCGAATGGGCGGCGCGGCGCACCATGAGGCGGGCGGCGTCCAGCTCGGTCGCCATGTCGGCGAAGCGCCACTGCAGGCCCTGGAACTCCTTCAGCGCCTGGCCGAACTGCTTGCGCGTCTCGAGGTGGCTTTTGGCCGTATCGAGCGCGAGGCCCGCGCCGCCCAGCGAGCACGAGGCGATGTTGATGCGGCCGCCATCCAGGCCGGCCATCGCGAACTTGAACCCGTCGCCCTCGGCCCCGATCCGGTTGGCCTCCGAGACCCGGCAGTCGTCGAAGTTCACCATGGCGGTCGGCTGGGCGTTCCAGCCCATCTTGCGCTCCTGGGCGCCGAACGAGAGACCCGGCGCGCCGTTCTCGACGACAAAGGCCGAGACGCCCTTGGCCCCCTGCCCGCCCGTGCGCGCCATGACGACATAGACGTCGGAGTAGCCCGCGCCCGAGATGAAGGCCTTGGAGCCGTTCAGGACGTAGTGGTCGCCGTCCTTCATCGCGGTGGTCTTCATGGCGGCGGCGTCCGAGCCCGAGCCAGGCTCGGTCAGGCAGTAGGACGCCACGAATTCCATCGTGGTCAGCTTGGGCAGGTAGCGGCGGCGCAGGTCGTCCGAGCCGAACCGGTCGATCATCCACGAAGCCATGTTGTGGATCGAGATGAACGCCGCCACCGAGACGTCGCCGTAGCTGAGCTGTTCGAAGACGATCGAAGCGTCGAGGCGGCCCAGGGCCGAGCCGCCGACGTCCTCCTGCACATATAGGCCCGCGAAGCCGAGTTCGGCCGCCGCCCGCAGTACGTCGCGCGGCATGATCTTGTCTTCGTCCCAACGCGCCGAGTGCGGCGCCAGCTCGGCCAGCGCGAAGGCCCGCGCTGCGTCCTCGATCGCCCGCTGGTCGTCTGAGAGGTTGAAATCCATGCCAGCGGTTGAGCGCGGCGGGCGCGGGCTGTCAACTCGTCCGCTGGGTCACCATCTGGAGCGTCGGCGCCACATGCCGGTCGCTTTTGGCGGCTGGGCTGTGGGGCGGGAGATTGCATGCATGACCGCCGTCGCGATCGGCAATGTCGGGACGGAGCGAACGCGGCGGCGGACCCTGGTGTTCGTGCTGTCGATCCTGCTGCACGGTCTGGTTCTCGGCTGGTTCGCGTTCCGGCAGGACCGCACGCCGGAGGACGCCGCTGCGCCCGCGGTCGTGGTGCAACTGCTCGACGTCGCGAAGCTGCCTCGGCCGCCGTCGCGGGCCGACCAGGAGGACGCCGTGGCGGCTCCGGTGATCAGACCCGTCTTTCCGGTGGCGCCGCGCTACGTCGGCCCTCCCGCCAATGAGGGCGGCGCAAAGGACCGCGGCATCGACCTGTTCGGCCCGGTCTTCGCCGACGGCGAATGGCCCCGGCCATGGATGCGCATCGCCTGCGACCCGGTCGCCGATCCGGACATGACCGGCCCGGCCTGTCAGCGGGAGCAGGCCATCGCCCGGGGCGTGAACCGCGCCTTCGACCCGAACGAGGGTACGGACGAGTTCGCCCGCGAAGCGCGCCGCAACGAGGCCGTGAAGCGCTACCGCGACGCGCCCGGAATGTCGGGATACCCAGGCATCCGCTGCCACGTGCTGCACAACTGCTGAGCCTGCGGGCTTGCGTCTTGAAAGGCATGGCTGCAAATGCGCCGCCATGACGAACGCGCCCCTCGCCGCCTATCCCGCCCTTCGCATGCGCCGCCTGCGCCAGGCCGACTGGGTCCGACGCATGGTGCGCGAGACGGTGCTGACGCCGAACGACCTGATCTGGTCGATGGTGGTGCATGAGGGCGAAGGCACGGTCCCCGTGGGGTCGATGCCGGGCGTCGCGCGCCTGTCGGTCAAGGAGTGCGCCAAGGCGGCCAAGGAGGCCAAGGCGCTGGGTATACCGGCCATCGCCGTCTTTCCGCACATTGACGGGGCCAAGAAGGATGCGACGGGCAAGCTCGCGCACGATCCGAACGGCGTGGTCGCCAACGCCGTGAAGGCCATGAAGGACGCCGCGCCTGAGGTCGGCATCATGTGCGACGTGGCGCTGGATCCGTTCACCGACCACGGCCATGACGGCCTGATTGAGGACGGCCGCATCCTGAACGACGAGACCATCGAGGCGCTGGTCCGCCAGGCGGTCATGCAGGCCAAGGCCGGCTGCGATATCCTCGCCCCCTCCGACATGATGGACGGCCGGGTGGGCGCGATCCGCCAGGCGCTGGAGAGCGAGGGCCTGCAGGACGTGATGATCATGTCCTATGCGGCCAAGTACGCCTCGGCCTTCTACGGCCCCTACCGCGAGGCCATCGGCTCGGGGAAGCTGGGCACGGGCTCGGTGAACAACCCGGGCGACAAGAAGACCTACCAGATGGACAACGCCAATCATGCCGAGGCGCTGCGCGAGGTGGCCCTCGACATCTCAGAGGGCGCCGACATGGTGATGGTCAAGCCGGGAATGCCCTACCTCGACATCGTGCGCCAGGTGGTGGACGCCTTCGGGATGCCGACCTTCGCGTTCCAGGTCTCGGGCGAATACGCGATGATCATGGCCGCCGCCCAGAACGGCTGGCTGGACGAGGAACGCTCGATCCTGGAGAGCCTGGGCACGTTCAAGCGCGCGGGCGCCGCGGGCGTGATCACCTACTTCGCCCCGCGCGCCGCGCGTCTGCTGGGGGCCTAGGGCCGACCGGCCCGCGGGCTGTCCGCCTGCGCCACGATGATTTTGCCGGTCGCCGTCTTCGCGGCGGCCTCGTGATCCGAGCTGGCGGCGGTGAGCATGAACAGCGTCCGGCCGTCGTCGCCGCCCAGCATGCAGGCATAGCAGGGCTGGCCGGTGTCGATGATCTCGAGCACCTCGCCGCCCTCCGCGATCCGCACGCACATCGGGGCGATGGGATTGGCGATCCAGATCGCGCCGTCCGCGTCGAGACAGATCCCATCGGGCACGCTGGGGCTGGTGGGGGCCCAGACCCGGCGGTTCGACAACGCGCCGTCCGGGCCGATATCGAAGGCGGTGAGCACCGCGCCCAGGGTCTCGCCCAGGATCAGAGTCTTGCCGTCGGGCGTGATGACCGGGCCGTTCGGGAAGTGCATGCCCTCGGCGGCGATGCGGACCTCACCGGTCGGCGACACATAGGCCAGCTTCGCGGTCGGATGATCGGCCAGCACGTTCTCGACGCCGCGCGACGCGATCGCCGCATCCAGGTCGAAGCCGAAGTTGCCGACATAGGCTCCGCCCGCGGAATCGACGACCATGTCGTTGCAGTGGAAGTCGGCGATGTGGCCCAGGTCGGCGTGGACCACGATCGCCCCGTCCGCCGTGCGGCGCAGGACCTGGCGCCTGGTCATGGAGACGATCAGCATGGAGCCGTCGGGCATCCAGCCCAGCCCCGAAGGTCGGTCGTCGATCTCGAACTCGACGCGCACGTCGCCGGCCAGCGACACCGACTTCACCGCATGCGCGTAGAAATCGCTGAACCACAGCCGGCCCTCACGCCAGCGCGGCCCTTCGCCGAAATAGATGCCCTCGGCCAGCACCTTGGTCGCCCGTCCCATGCCGTTTCCTCTCTTGGATTGGCCCGATGATCGTCGAGGTGGTCGGCGCTGTCATCCGCGACGCCACGGGACGGCTACTCACCGTGCGCAAACGTCGGACGCTACGGTTCATGCTGCCCGGCGGCAAACTGGAGCCCGGCGAGAGCGACCTGGAGGCCCTGGCGCGGGAGTTGATGGAGGAACTGGGGGTCGAGCTGCTCTCGGCGACGCTGCTGGGTCGCTTCGAGGCGGCGGCGGCGAACGAGCCTGGCGCGACGGTGCGGTCTGCGGCCTACATCGTCGAGATCACCGGCGACATCGCGATCCAGGCCGAGATCGAGGAACTTCTCTGGATCGATCCGAAGGCGCCGCCGGACGTCCCGATCGCACCGCTGCTAGGGGAGCAGATCCTTCCGGCGCTTTCCCTCCCTTAGTGGGGAGGGACAGGCCGCGCGAGCGGCCAGGGTGGGGAAGTCGGGGCTAGTCCTGGGGGGCAGGTGAGGATCAACACCTCCCCACCCTGCTCGCCTGCGGCGAGCTGTCCCTCCCCATTAAGGGAGGGAGGGCTCGAGCGAGGGCAGCCACTCCTGGAGGATCGGGTTCACTTTCTGCGGGGCTTCCTGCTGGACCCAGTGCGAGACGCCCGGCAGGCGGCGGATCGTGAGGTCGCGGACGTATTCCTCGGTCCCATCCAGCAGTTCGATCCCCAGGGCCGCATCCTCTTCGCCCCAGATGATGAGCGTGGGCGTCTCGATCACGTCCCACGGCCCGGCCATCTTGCCCTGCAGGCGCAGCGCCGCGCGGTACCAGTTGACCATGCCGCGGATCGCGCCCGGCCGCTGGGCGTCCCTGGCGTAACGCTCCAGCACCTCGGGACCGAAGTTGGTCTTGTCCTTGGCCATGTCGAAGAAGGCGCGGCGGATGGCGCGGCCGTCGTTGGCCGTCAGCGTCCACTCGGGCACGCCGGGCAGCTGGAAGAAGAACATGTACCAGGACTTCTTGCGCTGAGCCTTGTTGGTGCGCAGCTGGGCCGCCATCACCGCCGGGTGCGGCACGTTCATGATCACCAGCCGCTCCAACGGCCGCACGCGGTTGGCGGCGAAGGCCCAGGCCAGGCCGGCGCCCCAGTCGTGGCCGATCAGGGTGACCTTCTTGGCGCCGCTGGCGTCGATCAGCGCGCCCACGTCCTCCATCAGCCGGTCGATGAGGTAGTCCTTCATCGCCTTGGGCTTGGGCTCGGTCTCGCCATAGCCGCGCAGGTCGGGCGCCCAGACCCGGTAGCCCATCTGCGCCAGCACCGGCATCTGGAAGCGCCAGGAGAACCGGCTCTCGGGGAAACCGTGGAGGCAGAGGGCCAGGTGATCGCCCTCGCCTTCCTCATCGACCGCGAAGCGGAAACCGTTGGCCTCGACGAACCGCGTCTGCATGGATTGAGCCTCTGCTGAACCTGCGCCACGGCCTAGCTTCCTTCCCCGACGAAAGTGAAGGGAAGAATCGGCGAGCCGCCCGCGCCCGCGGCGCGTCAGTCGCCCGCCGTGAAGTACGTGCTCTCGCGATCGATTCCGGGCAGCTGGATCATGCCCTGGTAGATGAAGCCGATCTTCCGCAGCACAGCCATCGAGGCGAAGTTCTCCGGAGTGGTGATCGCCGCCAGCTTGGGGATGCCCATCGGCCCCTGGGCGTGGGCCAGGACGGCGGCGGCCGCCTCCTGGGCGTAGCCGCGGCCCCAGACCTTCTGAATGAAGGCGTATCCGACGTCGGGCGTCTCCAGCCCTTCGCGGCGGACCAGGCCGGCCAGCCCCACCGGGGCGCCGTCGGCCTTCTGCACAGCCAGCCACATGCCGAAGCCGTGGTCGCGATAGCTGCCCAGGACGCGCTCCTCAATGTAGGCGCGGGCCTGGTCCTCGTCGCGGACGCCGCGATCGCCGATGTTCTCGAGGAAGCCCGGCGAGTTGAGCAGTTCCAGCATGAAGCGCGCGTCGGCCAGTTCGACCTGGCGCAGGCTCAGGCGTTCGGTTTCCAGGACGACCAAGGCAATCCCCAACGGCTAGCGGGCCCCAACAGCCAGCGGGCAACACCATCTTAACGCGCGTCCCGCAATTTGCGGCGGAATCAGAGTTAAGGCGGGTGAACCATGGCTGTGGGCGAACAGCCGATCATCATCAAGAAGATCAAGAAGGGCGGCGGCGGCGGGCACCACGGCGGGGCCTGGAAAGTCGCGTACGCCGACTTCGTGACCGCCATGATGGCCTTCTTCCTGCTGATGTGGCTGATCAACACCACCTCGCCCGAGCAGAAGCGCGGCATCGCCGACTACTTCGCCCCGGCCAGCGTCTCGCAGACCATGTCGGGCGCCGGCGGCATCCTGGGCGGCTCGGCCCTGGGATCGGACGGCTCGAAGAGCGCCGGCTCCAGCGACGTGATCGAGGAACTGGCCCCCAGCTCGCAGAATCCCAACGCCGGCGACTCCAAGGAAGGCAGCAAGGGCAAGACGCCCGAGGAGGCCGCCGCCGCCGCCATGGCCGAGGCCCAGGCCAAGCGGGAGGAAGCCGCCTTCCAGTCGGCCGCCCAGTCGCTGCGCCAGGCGCTGCAGTCGATGCCTGAGCTGGCCGAACTGTCGAAAAACATCATCATCGACGAAACCCCTGAGGGTCTGCGCATCCAGCTGATCGACCAGGAAGGTCGCTCGATGTTCAACCAGGGTTCGGCCCAGCCGAACGACCGGGCCAAGGTGCTGCTGCGGGCGATTTCGAAGACCATCAACCAGCTGCCCAACCGGATCAGCATCTACGGCCACACCAGCGCCAGCGCGAACGGGGCCAAGCCCGAGGGCGACTGGGCGCTGTCGTCGGCCCGCGCCGACGCCTCGCGCAAGGTGCTGCAGGGTTCCGGCGTGGAGGCCGACCGGGTCTATCAGGTCTCGGGGAAGGCCGCGTCCGAGCCGCTCTATCCCGACGACCCGATGCTGCCCGGCAACCGGCGGATCGCCATCGTCCTGCTGCGGGAGGCGCCGGTGCTGCCCGAGGATTCGGGGCTGTAGGGAGTTCTTGCGCCGAGGCCCGGCATGACGCCTAATCGGCGAACACGCTCTCCTGAGAAAGCGACACCCGGTCCGTGACGCAGCACTTTCCGACCCGACAGCTCCGGTTCTTCCTGACTGCGCCGTCCCCGTGCCCGTACCTGCCCGAGCGTTTCGAACGCAAGGTGTTCGCCCACTTGCCCCTGTCGGACGGCGCCACCGTCAACGACAGCCTGACGGCCGTGGGCTTCCGCCGCTCGCAGAACATCGCCTATCGCCCGGCCTGTGAGGCCTGTTCGGCCTGCGTCTCGGCCCGCATCCCGGCCGGCGACTATGTCTTCTCGCGCTCGGAACGGAAGATCCTGAACCGCAACGAGGACATCGAGCGCCACCTGGTCGAGGCTGAAGCCACGATGGAGCAGTTCGACCTGCTCCGCCGCTACCTGACCGCTCGCCATGCCGACGGAGGCATGGCCGAGATGACGTGGCCGGACTATGTGGCGATGGTCGAGGACACTGCGGTCCGCACCCACATCATCGAGTATCGCACGCGATCGAAGGATGGTGGCCCGGGCGACCTGATCGCCTGCACGCTGGTCGACCTGATGAACGACGGGCTGTCGCTGGTCTACAGCTTCTATGATCCGAACGTCAGCCGCCGGAGCCTGGGCAGCTATGTGATCCTGGACCATGTGATCCAGGCGGGCCTGACCAGCCTGCCCTACGTGTACCTGGGCTATTGGGTCCGCGGGTCGCAGAAGATGGACTACAAGGTGCGCTTCTCGCCGATCGAGTTGCTGAAGCCCGAGGGCTGGAGCCTGGCGGGCGCACGTGAGCTGAACGGCGCAAGGCCCGAGTAGTCGTGGACAAACTGCGCGGGTTGCTGGCGCGGCGGGCCCCTGGGGCCTAAATTCCACGGGTGAGATCAACCGACCGGCACGACGCATGACGCGGCAACTTCGGCTGAGCCTGGGCCAGGAGCCTGAGGCGCCGTCGTTCGACGCGTTCGTCCGGGGTCCGTCCAACGCCCTGGCTGTCAACGCCGTCGAAGCCTGGCCGGCGTGGCAGGGCGGCTGCCTGGCGATTGTGGGACAGAAGGGCGTCGGCAAGTCTCACCTGGCGCGCGCCTGGGCTGCACGCGTCGATGCGCTGATCCTCGATCCCCGCACGCCTGACGTCGAGGCGGTCGCGGGGCGCCCGGTGCTGCTGGAAGACGCCGATCGCGGCGCATCCACAGAGGGCCTGTTCCACCTGATCAACCTGGCGGCCCGGGAGGGCGGCGGCCTGCTGCTGACCGCCCGGACCCGACCCTCGACGTGGCCCACAGCCCTGCCCGACCTTCGCTCGCGCCTGAACGCCTTCCCGGTCGTCGAGATCGAGGCGCCCGACGACACTGTGCTCGAGGGTGTGCTGCGGCGGTTCTTCCGTGACCGCAACATTCGCCCGCCCGAGGAGGTCTACTCCTACCTGCTGACCCGCATGCGCCGCTCGATCCCGGACGCCGAGGCCATCGTCAAGCAGCTGGACGAGGCCGGCGATGAAGGGTTTCGGCCGGTGACCCGCGTGCTGGCGCGGCAGATTCTGGAAGCGCAGGGCTCGCTCGACTTCTGACGGGGGCGCTTCGGCCGAATCGCGAAGAATCTTTCGCACCGCGATAGACAGAGCGATTCGTTTTCCGGCAGTGGTTCTGGGCGCGGCGCATCGGGCCGCGTTCGACGGGACCTGGGAATGCTTGCGCGGATCCCGGCAACGGCCGCCCAGGAGCTGGAATTGAAGTTCCAGCTCGGCGTCGGCGCCCTCGAGGCGCTGCAGGGCGAAGCCTTCCCCGTCGATCAGGCCAAGGTCTCCCAGCTTCATGCTGTCTATTTCGACACGGCAAGCCTGGCGCTGCGCGATGGGGCGTTCAGCCTGCGCGTCCGGCGCAAGGGATCGTCCTACATCCAGACCCTGAAGCACCGCGCCAGCGGCGGCATCTTCGACCGCGACGAGTGGGAGACGCAGGTTCCGGGCCCCGACCTGGATCTCACGGCCTTGACGGACACGCCGGCCCAGGCCGCGGTCGGCGGCGCTCCGCTCGCGCCGGTCTTCAACGTCGAGGTGGAGCGCCGCGTCCATCTGTGGGTCCGGGGCGACGTCCGCATTGAGGTCAGCTTCGACACCGGCCTGATCGTGGCCGGCGACCGCCAGGAGCCGGTGGCGGAGATGGAGCTGGAGCTCCTCTCCGGTCCGCCGCAGGCGCTCTTCGACCTGGCGCGCGAGTTGTTGGGCAAGGCCCCGCTGACCCTGGCGTTCGAGAGCAAGGCCGAGCGCGGCTACCGTCTGGTGGGTCACGACGGCGTCGCCGCGCTGAAGGCTCAGAACACCGCCATCAGCCCGACAATCACCGGCGGGGAGGCCTTCCAGCGGATCGCCCGCGACGCGCTGGTTCAGATCGCCGGCAACGCGCGACTGCTGCAGCGCGCCCACAATCCTGACGTCCTGCACCAGATGCGGGTCGGCCTGCGCCGCCTCCGTGCGGCGCTGTCGGTGTTTCGCGGGATGCTGGACCCCGAGGGCCTGAACGCCGCGCGCAGCGAGACCCGCTGGCTGGCGGGCGAACTGGCCGATGCTCGCGACTTCGACGTCTTCCTGCAGCGCGCCGCCACACCCGACGAGATCGACGAGAGCGCCGGTCGCACCGCCTTCTTCCGGGCGCTGCGGATCGCCCAGGCCGAAGCGTATGAGCACGCCCTTGCGGCCGTCCGCTCGGATCGGTTCCGCGCCCTTCTGCTGATGCTGGGGGAATGGGTCGAGGTGGGCGGCTGGCAGCGGTTGGCCAACGACCGCGAGCGCGCGCTACGCGAGGGACCCGTCACCGCGCTTGCGGCGCCCGTCATGGATCGCCTGGACCAGCGGCTGCGCCGCAGGTCGCACAAGTTCCGAGAGATCGACGTCGAGGCCCGCCACGACCTGCGCAAGCTGGCCAAGAAGCTGCGCTATGCGGCGGCGTTCTTCGGCGGAGCCTTCCCCGAGCATCCCAAGCGGCGCGCGCGGTTCATCGCCGCGCTCCGGACCCTGCAGGATCACCTCGGCGAACTGAACGACATGGCCGTGGCCCGGACGATCGCCATGCGCGCCGTCGGCCGCCGATCGGGCGAGCTGGCGTTCGCCGCCGGGCTGGAGGTGGGCCGGCTGACCCATGACGAAGACGTCGTGATCGATGCAGCCAGCGACGCGTTCAAAGCGTATCGCAAGGTGAGGCCGTTCTGGTCGCTGCCGGGCGATCGCAAGAAGGACCTTAACCTTTCCAGGCCACGTTTGCAGAGCGCCTGACCGCGTTAGAGAATCAACATGCCCAACGACGTCTCACCGATGAAAGCCGCCGCGTCCTCCACACGCGACGCCGCGTCGGGGGCGACCGATGATCTCAGGGGTTCCCCGGCCCGGTTCTTCAATCGCGAGCTGTCCTGGCTGGCCTTCAACAGGCGCGTGCTGGCCGAGAGCATGAACCTGCGACATCCGCTGTTCGAGCGGCTGCGGTTCCTGTCCATCAGCGCCAACAACCTCGACGAATTCTACATGGTGCGGGTGGCGGGTCTCAGGGCCCAGGTCCGCGAGGGCGTCCGCACGCTGAGCCTCGACGGCCTGACCGCGGCCGAGCAGTTGGTGAGGGTCAACGAGGCCGCCGGACACCTGATGGGCGACCAGCAGACCCGCTGGCGCGAACTGTGCGCCGAACTCGCCGCCGAGGGCCTGCACTACATCTCGGCGAATGAGGTCACGCCCGCCGAGCGCGTGGCGCTTGAGGAACGGTTCCTCGCGGATCTGTTCCCGCTGTTGACGCCGCTGGCTATCGATCCCGCGCACCCCTTCCCGTTCATCCCGAACCTGGCCTTCTCGCTGGTGCTGAAGATCCGCCGCACGTCAGACGGCCGGCAGCTGTACGCCCTGGCTCCCCTGCCCGCCCAGGTCGCGCGGTTCTGGGACGTCGCCCCCGGCCGGCCCACGCGCCGCAAGGCGCAGCGTCGGGTGATCTCACTGGAGAGCATGGTCACGCTGTTCCTCGACCACCTGTTCCCGGGTTGCGAGATCGAGGAACAAGGCGTGTTCCGCCTGATCCGCGACAGCGACGTCGAAATCGAGGAAGAGGCCGAGGACCTGGTGCGCGAGTTCGAGGCCCGGCTGAAGCAGCGGCGCCTGGGCTCGGTTGTGCGCATCGAGATCGAGGACGACATGCCCGAGGAGCTGCGGGCCTTCATCCTGCAGAGCCTGAAAGCGGGCCCCGAGGACGTGATCGTGTTCGACGGGCTGCTGGGCCTGGACGAGCTGACCCAGCTCATTCCGTCCGACCGGCCAGACCTCAAGTTCAAGCCCTTCGAGCCGCGCTTCCCCGAACGCATCCGCGACCACGGCGGTGATTGCTTCGCCGCGATCCGCGAGAAGGACATCCTGGTCCACCACCCGTTCGAGAGCTTCGACGTGGTGGTCCAGTTCCTGCGCCAGGCCGCCCGCGACCCGAACGTGCTGGCGATCAAGCAGACGCTCTACCGGACGTCCAAGGACAGCCCGATCGTGGCGGCCCTGATCGAGGCGGCCGAGAACGGCAAGAACGTCACCGCCCTCATCGAGATCAAGGCCCGCTTCGATGAGGAGGCCAACCTGAAGTGGGCGCGCGACCTGGAGCGCGCCGGCGTCCACGTGGTCTACGGCTTCATCGAGTACAAGACCCACGCCAAGCTGTCGGTCGTCGTCCGTAAGGAGGGCGAACAACTGCGCAGCTACTGCCACTTCGGAACCGGCAATTACCACCCGATCACGGCGCGCATCTACACCGACCTGTCGCTGTTCACGACCGAGCCTCCGTTCGGCCGGGACGCCGCCAAGCTGTTCAACTACGTCACCGGCTATGCCCAGCCGGTAGGCCTGGAACGCCTGTCGTTCTCGCCCGTCACCATGAAGCGCGACCTCCTGAAGATGATCCGCCAGGAGATCACCAACGCCGAAGCGGGCAAGCCGGCGGCGATCTGGGCCAAGATGAACTCGCTGGTCGACCCGGAGGTCATCGACGGCCTCTATCAGGCCAGCCAGGCCGGCGTGCCGGTCGATCTGGTCATTCGCGGAATCTGCTGCCTGCGCCCGGGCGTGCCGGGCCTGTCCGAGAACATCCGGGTGAAGTCGATCGTGGGTCGCTTCCTCGAGCATGGCCGGGTCGTGGCCTTCGCCAACGGCCACCCCATGCCCTCGCAGCACGCGCGCCTCTACATGTCGTCGGCCGACTGGATGCCGCGCAACCTGGACCGCCGGGTCGAGGTGATGACGCCCATCGAAAACCCGACGGTGCACCAGCAGGTTCTCCAGCAGATCATGCTGGCGAACCTGAAAGACGAAGCGCAAAGCTGGACCCTCGATGCCGACGGCGGCTATAGGCGTGATCCTGCCTGGGACCACCCGAACGCTTTTTCGGCGCACGACTACTTCATGACCAATCCCAGCCTCTCCGGTCGCGGGCAGAAAGTGAAAGACATGCCGCGCGCGATCGAAAATGTGGCCACGCGGGGATAGCGCCAGCCGCCCGGACGGCCGTCAGGCGGCTGTCATCGACGTCGGATCCAACTCCGTTCGCCTGGTGATCTACCGGGTCGACGGCCGTGCGCTCTGGACTGTCTACAACGAGAAGGTCGTCGCCGGCCTCGGCAAGGACCTGACCGCCACGCGCCGTCTCTCCCCCGAGGGCGTGGAAGCCGCCATCGGCGCGCTGCGCCGGTTCCGCTCGGTGCTCGACGGCTGGAAGGCCGATGAGGTCACCGCCTGCGCCACCGCCGCTGTGCGAGAAGCCGCCGATGGCAAGGCCTTTCTCAAGCGCATCAAGGACGAGACCGGGCTGGAGGTGCGCGTGCTGTCCGGCGAGGAGGAGGCGCGCTACGCCGCCCTGGGCGTGATCTGCGGGCAGCCCGACGCCGAGGGGGTGGTGGGCGACCTGGGCGGGTCCAGCCTGGAACTGGTGCGCCTGAACGGCATGGCGCATATCGAAGGCGTCACCCTGCCCCTGGGCCCGTTCGCCCTCGGCGCCCCCAAACCCCTGAACCTCGAGCGCACGCGCCGGCTCGTGGACGACCACCTCGCGCCGCTGGCCAACCGTTACGCCAGCCCCGAGTTCCACGCCGTCGGCGGCGCCTGGCGCAACCTGGCCCTCCTCCACATGCAGATCGCTGACTATCCGCTGCACGTGGCCCACCAGTACGAGATCAGCGGCGCCGACGCGCTCGATCTCTCGCGGCTGGTCCAGCGCCAGTCGCGCAGCTCGCTGGAGCGGATCGAAGGCCTGTCGAAGAAGCGCTTCGACAGCCTTCCCTACGCGGCCCTGGTGCTGGAGCGGCTGATCGAGCGCCTGGGCGTCGAGACAATTACCATCTCGGCCTATGGCGTGCGCGAAGGCCTGCTGCTGGAGGCCATGCCGCCCGAGACGCGCCAGTTGAACCCCCTCATAGAGGGCTGCGAGGCGCTGACGTCGCAGCGGGGCATCTCTCCCGAGCTGGGCCACGCGCTGGAGGCCTGGGTCGCGCCGCTGTTCGAGAAACTGCCGCCGCTGTTCGGCGGGCGCGACATGATCCTGACCGCCGCCGCCAGCCGATTGGCCGAACTGGGCTCACGGCTGCACCCCGACCATCGCGCCGACCTGGCCTTCGAGCAGGTGCTGCGCGCGCCGCTGGCCGGCATGAACCACGCCGAGCGGGTGTTCCTGGCCTCGGTGGCCTTCTCGCGCCATTCCGCAGCGCCCCAGCCGCCGGACACCTCGGTCGCGCGCGTCCTCACCCAGGAACGCCGCCAGCGCGCGCGGGCGCTGGGCTCGGCCCTGCGCCTCGGCTGCGACCTTTCCGGCCACAATGTGCGGCTGCTTGAAAAGTCGTCGCTGACAGTCCGCGGCGACCGCCTGGTGGTCACCGCCCTCACCGGCTGGGAAGACATGCTGTTGGGCGAGCAGACGACCCGCCGGGCGCAGACCCTGGCCCAGGCGCTCAAGTTGAAGCTGGAATTGAGCTGACCGGAGCGCGGGGGTGCAGGTCGCGCCCCGGTCAGTCGGACCTTCGGCCAAGACTATCAGGACACCGAAGCCTCAGGGCCCAAATGAAGAGGGCGGCGCACCGGTCGCCCGGAACACCGCCCTCTAATCCAGATCCGTTGGGGGACCTGAGCCTTCGAGGTGGAAGGGGTCGCTCGGCCCCGCTGGTCGCCCAGCTGAACTCCGCTCCGACTTCCGTGCCGCCTCCGGGCCCGAACTCGCCTGGGTTGCCCCTGACGCCCTCAGATCCGGAGAGCCTCCTGCCCGCTTGCCGCCCGGTCGCCCGGTCCGCCGCGCCGCTTTCCCTCTCGGCAAGTTGAGGGTCTCGCAGACCCGTGCGGGGCGCAACGGTCCGGGATTCCAGCCTTGTGGAGCGAAGGGTCGACAGACGGTGGAGCACCTGTGGAAAACGGTCGGACAAGCGTCAAAAGACCTTCACGATCCGACGCTTCAGTTATCCTCAGGGAACAGGCGATCAGCCCGCGGAGGCGGCCTTCGGAGCCCGGCGCACCTCGACCACCCGCACGCGGGAGCCATCCAGCACGAGGGCCAGTTCGCCGCGCTTGAGCTTGAGCGCGTCCTCGCCGAACGCCTCACGCCGCCAGCCCTTGAGGGCGCCGACATCAGCGCTGTCGTCGTTGGCGATCTGCTCGAGATCCGAGACGGTGGCGATCAGCTTGGAGGCCACGCCCGCTTCCTCGGCGCGCGCCTTCAGAAGCACCTTCAACAGTTCGACGACGGCGCCGGCGGCCGGCGAGGCCTGCTGGCGCACCTTCTCGATCACCGGCGCGTAGGCCTCGGGATCCTTCAACGCCTCGCGGATCGCCGCCACCAGATCGGGGCCGAACCGGGAGCCGGAGAAGCCCTTGGGCACCGAACGCAGGCGGTCCAGGCCCTCGGCGTCGGTCGGCGACTGGGTGGCGATCTCGTCGATCGCCTCATCTTTCAGGATGCGGCCGCGCGGCTGGTCGCGCAGCTGCGCCGTGCGCTCACGCCAGGCGGCGACCGCACGATAGACAGCGAGGTACTTGGCGGTGTGCCGGCGCGGGCGCAGCCGCTTCCAGGCATTCTCGGGCTCGACGTCGTAGTTCGCGGGCGCCGTCAGGTCGGCCATCTCGTCAGTGACCCAGCCCAGGCGACCTTCCTTCTCCAGCCGCTCGCGCAGCATGGGGTAGAGCTTTGCCAAGTGGGTCACATCGGCCAGGGCATAGGTCAGCTGGTTGTCGGTCAGGGGCCGGCGGGCCCAGTCGGTGAAGCGCGAACTCTTGTCGAGCTCGATCTTCAGCATCTGGCGGACCAAGGCGTCGTAGGCGATCTGCTCGCCGAAGCCCGCCGCCATCCCGGCGACCTGGGTGTCGAACAGCGGCCGGGGCATGGCCTGCAGGTTGTTGAAGATTTCCACGTCCTGGCGCGCGGCGTGAAACACCTTCAGGATCGTCTCGTCGCGCAGGATCTCGAGGAAGGGCTCCAGGTCCATGCCCTCGGCCAGCGGATCGATGCACGCCTCGGCCGTGGGCGCCGCGGCCTGGATCAGGCACAGCTTCGGCCAGTACGTGGTCTCACGCATGAACTCGGTGTCGACCGCCACGAACGGCTGGCCCTTGATCTTGTCGCAGAACGCCGCGAGTTCGGCGGTGGTAGTGATAGGCGTCATAAATCAGCTATAGCCCCGCGCGCGGGCGACTCCAGCCCGCAAGCGCGTCTCTCTGCACTCCAAGTCCGGGTTCGTAAATGTCCGAACGGCCAAACGGTCTCACCTATGCGCAAGCCGGCGTCTCGATCGACGCCGGAAACGAGCTCGTCGAGCGCATCAAGCCGCTGGCCAAATCGACCCGACGGTCGGGGTCGGAGCCCTCGCTGGGCGGCTTCGGCGCCCTCTTCGACCTCAAGGCCGCGGGCTACGACGACCCGCTGCTGGTGACCACCACCGACGGCGTGGGCACCAAGCTGAAGGTGGCCATCGAGACGGGGCTGCACGGCACGGTCGGCATCGACCTGGTGGGCATGTGCGTCAACGACCTGCTGGCCCAGGGCGCCGAGCCGCTGATGTTCCTGGACTATTACGCCACCGGGAAGCTGGACGTGGAGGCCGCGGCCTCCGTCGTCGCCGGCATCGCCGAGGGCTGCCGCCAGGCCGGCTGCGCCCTGGTCGGCGGCGAGACGGCCGAGATGCCCGGGATGTACGCCGAGGGCGACTACGACATGGCCGGCTTCTGCGTGGGCGCCGTCGACCGCGACAAGGTCTTGCCCCGGCTGGGCGACCAGAAGGACGGCGACATCCTGATCGGCCTGGGTTCGTCGGGCCCGCACTCCAACGGCTATTCGCTGATCCGCCGCATCGTCGAGCGCTCCGGACTGGCCTGGGACGCCCCTGCCCCGTTCGCCGAGGGCAAGATGCTGGCCGAGGCGCTGCTGGAGCCCACGCGCATCTACATCAAGACCGTCCTGCCCCACCTGAAGGCCGGCCGCGTGAAGGGCCTGGCCCACATCACCGGCGGCGGCCTGATCGAGAACCCGCCGCGCTGCATCGCCGAGGGCCTGATCCCGCGGTTCGACTGGGAGGCCTGGACGATGCCGCCGGTGTTCCAGTGGCTGGCTGAGACGGGCGGCGTCTCGGAGCACGAGATGCGCCGCACCTTCAACTGCGGCGTAGGCCTGATGCTGGTGGTCGATCCTCAGGACCTGCCGGACGTTCTGGCGGGTCTGGCGCAGGCCGGGGAAGACGCGTTTGTGATGGGCCAACTGACCCGCGCCTAAATCCGGCGCGGCCGCTTGAATGGGCCGCGGGCGGCTCCAAATGAGCTCTCGGGCGTTGGGCGAGGCAACATCGTGTGCCTCATGAGCCGCCCATGAAGGCCGTCGCCGCCCTCCCCCTTCTCCTCATGCTGGGGGCCTGCGCCGCCACGCCCAAGCCGTCGGGCCAGCTCTCAACCTACGAGGGCCTCGCGACGCGCGAGAGCGCCGTGCGGACCGGCCTTGCCCAACGCAAGGCGGAGGTTCGGGTCGCAAGCGTCGCCATCGAGCCTACGGTCGTCATCGCCGGCCCCAAGACCGCCTGGCTGACCGACACAGAACGTGCGTTGCTGGCGCGCGAAGCCGACGCGCAGCTCTGTTTCGAGTTCACCGAGCGCTACGCTCTGGCCGCCAGCCCTGCCGAGGCCGACGCCAGGGTGCGCGCCATTGTCACCCGCGTCGAACCCACCGGCCGCGTGGCGTCGGCGCTCTCGGCGGCGTCCGGCTTCTTCATCCCTGGCCCCATCGGTCTGCGCGTACCTGGCGCGGTCGGCGGCCTGGGCGCCGAGGCCGAGATGTTGGATCGTCGCGGCCGGCAACTGGCGGCCGTCATCTGGACCCGTGACGCCCAGCCGATCGGCACCGACAACCCCTCGCTGAGCCGGCTGGGCGATGCGCTACAGCTGGTCGAACCGTTCGCCGACGCGGCGGCGGCGGCGGCCACGCCCGAGGGGCTCAAGTCGCGTAAGATCGGCGATGACGACCCATGCGCCGCCTACGGGCCGCGCCTGCGCCCTGAGGGGTTCCTGGCCAAGTTGGCGACCGGCCTCTACGTCCCGGATCTCAGCGGAGCGAGGGGCGGTCAGGCCAAGGACGGCGAGGCCGTTGCATCGGAAACTGCGGAAGCGCGCTGAATGGCGGCCCGCTTGCCGGCAATGCGGCCCATCGTTCTCAGCTGACGCCGACGTGGCTGGCGCCCAGGGCAGCGAGGACACCACCGCGCGCGGGCGTGCCCGCGCCATAGACCAGCACCGCCTTGGCGACTCGTTTCGCCGCGATGACGGCGCCGGCCGCCCAGATCTGGAACTCGGTGTCGCCCAGGGCGGGCGGACACTCGAACGACAGCGCCTGTAGCCCCGCGTCCTCGAGCCTCACAATCGACTTCGGGTTCGTGTCTGCGAGGCGCCCCACGACCAGAAGCGTGATCGGTTTCACCACGGTCACAACGGTCAGCAGCGACGCCGGCGGCACCCCGTCCGCGTCCAGGATTTCGCAAATCACGCCCAGCTTCACCAGGCTGCCGGCCTCCTTCAGGCGCGCGACCAATTCGGTGCGCCCCTTCAGGCCAGACAGGCTTGTGTAGGAGATCGGCACGATCAGGCTGAGGTGTTGGGCGGTGTCCGACCTCAGCCGGCTGATGCCCCGGGCGATGGTCGCCAGATCGACCCGCAGCAACTCGGCGGACGAGAGCTGGCTTACCTGCTGGGGCGTCAGCTCGTCTTCGCCGTTGTAGCGCTGCAGCATCACGCGCCGGATGAGGCGGAATCCGATGCGCGTGAAGCCCTTGGCCTCGAACACCGGATCGAGTGTGGCGGTGACACGAACCTGTCGACCGTCCGCCGTCGTGAACGGCGCGCAGGGATCGGCCTCAGTCGGCGCCTGATTGGCCGACGGGGAGGCATCGAGGTCTTCGACGTCTACGACGGGGGCTTCGTCCACAACACAACTCACGAATGTGCCTGGAGCGAATGTGATCTAACCGGGTGGACGCCCGGTTAACCGGCGAATGCGAAAATTCGTCGCAGGAGCCTCTCGACCGTGGCGGCCGCGTCGTGCGGGTCGCGGGCGTTGGGGCCCGCGAACAGTAGGGACGTCCGCGATCAGGTGACGGTGACGACCATCTCGCCTTCGTCGATGGGCGCCTGGAAACTTTCAAGGAAACCGGCGAGGACATCGACGCCGATGGGGAACGCCGCGTTCGCGTCGAAGCGCCGGCTTCTCGCCTCCAGGCGATCACGCAGGATGGGCTCAGGCGCCTTTAGGTAAACGAGCAGCCAGGCGCCGCCCGCCGCCTCGACCAGTTCCTTGAAGTCGTCGCGGTGCGCGCGGCTCCAGAAACTGGAATCTACGACCACTGACTGTCTCGCGGCCAAGCGCCGGCGCAGGACGTCTTTGAGGGTTTCCCGCGCGGTGGCCACATGTTCGGGGTACTGTTCCGGCGCGTAGTCCAACCCATATCTGCCAAAACGGGCCCAGATCTCTTCGTCGATCGACAGCCGCGCGAAGCCCTTCGACGCAAGCTTCAGAGAGAAGCTGGTCTTGCCACTCCCGGCGACGCCGCACATCAGGACGACCAGCCCCGGCTCAGGGGTCAGCATCGACAGGGCAGCATCTTCTGTCAGCGGCGCATGCATGGGAGGGTTCCTTAGAGTTGACCCTTACGATGCGAATGGCAGTAGGCGCCCGGGGCGCGATGCCCATCTCCACCCAACGCCCCGCCCTTCTCCTGACCTCATCACCCCTCCCCTTTTTCGCCAAGGCTACGAAGGGCTGCCCCTCCCCATTGGGGGAGGGAAAGGGTCAGCGGAGAGACTGGTTGATGCGGGCCAGGGCCGTCTGCCCCGGCACCAGCTCGTGCTCGTTCAGCTGGTTCAGCGGCGTCTCGACCGTGTCGACGGCGTCGTGCAGGTCGCCGGCCTTGGGATCGACGAACAACAGCCCGGTGACGATCTGGCCCCTTGCCTGCCGCGCCTGGAGATAACCCAGGGCCTGGGCGCGGCTGTTCGGATTATAGAGCTCGTTCAGCTTGTGCAGCGACAGCACCGAGCCGTCGTGCTGCTGCACCCGCACCGTCTCGCCGGGCTTGTAGTCGACCTTGATCTCGTCGCGGGGCGTGATCACGTCCAGACGGTTCACCGCCTCGTTATGCTCGCGCACATAGTCGAAGCTCTTGGTCGAGCCGTTGTGGTTGTTGAACTGCACGCACGGGCTGATGCAGTCGATGAAGGCCGCACCCTTGTGGCTCAGGCCGGCCTTGATGAGCGGGACCAGCTGGTCCTTGTCGCCCGAGAAGCTGCGCCCCACGAACGTGGCGCCCATCTGCAGCGCAAGGCTGACCATGTCGATGCCGGCGTCAGTGTTGACCACACCGCGCTTGGACTTGGAGCCCTTGTCGGACGTGGCCGAGAACTGGCCCTTGGTGAGGCCGTACACGCCGTTGTTCTCGACGATGTAGAGCATGTTCACGCTGCGCCGGATGGCGTGGGCGAATTGGCCCAGGCCGATCGAGGCGCTATCGCCGTCGCCCGATACGCCAAGGTAGATCAGGTCGCGGTTGGCGAGGTTGGCCCCCGTCAGCACCGAAGGCATGCGACCGTGCACGGTGTTGAAGCCGTGCGAGTTGCCCAGGAAGTAGTCCGGCGTCTTCGACGAGCAGCCGATGCCGGACAGCTTGGCCACCCGATGCGGCGGCAGCTCCAGCTCGAAACAGGCCTGGATGATTGCGGCCGAGATCGAGTCATGGCCGCAACCGGCGCAGAGCGTCGAAACCGATCCCTCGTAGTCGCGGCGGGTATAGCCCAGGCTGTTGGTCGGCAGCTTGGGGTGATGCAGTTGGGGCTTGAGGATGTAGGTCATTCCGCCGCCTCGCTCTGGCCAAGCTGCATTCGGCGCGCAATCTCGCCGGCGATGTAGCGCGCCGTGATCGGCGTGCCGTCGTAGTGGAGCATCGAGACCAGCTTGGCCGGATCGACCTCGCCCTCGGTCATGAGCAGCGTCTTGAGCTGCGCGTCGCGATTCTGTTCGACCAGGAACACGCGGTCGTGCTGGTCGATGAAGTCGAACACCTGGTCGGCGAACGGGAAGCCACGAATTCGCAGCGCGTCCAGGCTGCGGCCCTCGGCCTCCAGCATCTCCAGCGCCTCATGCATCGCCGGCGTCGTGGACCCGAAGTAGATCACACCGTCCCGGGTCTTGCGCTTGCCGGCCCGCAGCACCGGCGCAGGCACCAGGGCCTTGGCGGTGTCGAACTTGCGGAGCAGGCGCTCCATGTTGTCGACGTAGACCGCCCCCTCCTCCGAATAGCGGGCGTAGGGGTTCCGCGAGGTGCCGCGCGTGAAGTAGCCGCCCAAGGTGGGGTGCGTGCCGGGATAGGTACGGTACGGAATGCCGTCGCCGTCGACGTCCTTATAGCGGCCGAAGTCCGCACCGGCCTCGAGCTGCTCGGCGGTCATCACCTTGCCGCGGTCGAGCTTGCGGCTGTCATCCCACTGGAAGGGATGGGTCAGCCACTCGTTCATGCCGATGTCGAGGTCGAGCATGACGAAGACGGTGGTTTGCAGACGATCGGCCAGGTCGAAGGCCTGAGCGCCCATCTCGAAGCACTCGCCCGGATCGGCCGGCAACAGCATCGGGTGCTTGGTGTCTCCGTGGCCGGCATAGGCGGCGGCCAGCAGGTCGGCCTGCTGCGTGCGCGTCGGCATGCCCGTGGACGGCCCGCCCCGCTGCACATCGAAGATCACCGCGGGAATCTCGGCGAAGTAGCTGAGGCCGATGAACTCGGTCATCAGCGAGATGCCCGGGCCCGAGGTGGCCGTGAACGAACGGCATCCGTTCCAGCCGGCGCCCACCACGATGCCGATCGAGGCGATCTCGTCCTCGGCCTGGACGATGGCGAAGCGGTTCTTGCCGGTCTCGGGATCGACGCGCAGGTCCTGGCAGTACCCGGTGAAGGCCTCGGCCAGCGAGGTCGACGGCGTGATCGGGTACCAGGCGCAGACGGTGGCTCCGCCATAGACGGCGCCCAGGGCGGCGGCGTTGTTGCCCTCGACATAGATACGGTCGCCCACCGCATCGGCGCGGCGCACCTGCAGGGGCAGCGGGGCCAGGAACTTCTGCACATAGCTCAGGCCCATGTGCAGGGCCTCGACGTTGGCCTTGATCAGGCGGTCCTTGCCGGCGAAATCGTCGGCGAGCAGGTCCTCGATCGCCTGGATCTCCATGCCGAGAAGGCCCGCCAGCGCCCCCACATAGATGGTGTTCTTGAACAGCTGGCGCTCGCGCGGCAGCTCGTAGGCCTCGTTGCACATGGCCGTCAGCGGCACGCCGATGACCGTGATGTCGTCGCGGAATTTCGACGGCGGGATCGCCCGGGTCGAGTCGTAAAACAGGAACCCGCCGCTCTCGATCTCGGCCACGTCGCGGTCCCAGGTCTGCGGGTTCATCGCGACCATGAGGTCGACGCCGCCGCGCCGGCCGAGGTGCCCGGCCTCGGTGATGCGCACCTCATACCAAGTGGGCAGACCCTGGATGTTCGATGGGAAGATGTTGCGGGCTGCCACCGGCACGCCCATCCGCATGACCGAGCGGGCGAACAGGCCGTTGGCGCTGGCCGAGCCCGAGCCGTTGACGTTGGCGAACTTGACCACGAAGTCGTTGACGCGGGACTTGCCCCCCACGGACACGCCCCCTTGGGACTGGGCAGCCTCAGGCATTGCACCCCCCGGCGTGCGTCATCTCGAGGTAGAACTTCTGCATGTCCCAGGCGCCGGTCGGGCACCGCTCGGCGCAGAGGCCGCAGTGCAGGCAGACGTCCTCGTCCTTGGCCATCACCCGGCCGGTGGGCAGCTTGCCCGAGACGTAGAGGTCCTGGGTCAGGTTGACCGCCGGGGCCTTGAGGCGTCCGCGCAGGTCGTCCTCCTCGCCCTCTTCGGTGAAGGTGATGCAGTCCATCGGACAGATGTCGACGCAGGCGTCGCACTCGATGCAAAGCTTGTCGGCGAAGACCGTCTGCACATCGCAGTTCAGGCAGCGCTGAGCCTCCTTGAGCCCCAGCTCGCGGTCGAAGCCCAGCTCGACCTCGAGGCGCACGCTGGCCAGCGCCTCGGCCTTGTCGCGCATCGGGACGCGGTAGCGCAGGTCGTTGGAGACGTCGTTGTCGTAGCTCCACTCGTGGATGCCCATCTTCTGGCTGACCAGAGTGGCGCCCGGCGGCGGACGGTCGGCGACGTCCTGGCCCTGGCAGAACTTGTGGATCGAGACCGCCGCCTCGTGTCCGTGCGCCACGGCCCAGATGATGTTCTTGGGTCCGAAGGCCGCGTCACCGCCGAAGAAGACGTTCGGGATGGTCGACTGGAAGCTGGCGGCGTCCACCTTGGGCATATGCCATTCGTCGAACTCGAGGCCGATGTCGTCCTCGATCCACGGGAAGGCGTTCTCCTGGCCCACGGCCACCAGCACATCGTCGCACTCGTGGTGTTCGTCCGGCTCGCCCGACGGGACGAGCCGGCGCCTGCCCCGCTCGTCGTACTCCGCCTTGACCACCTCGAAGACGACGCCGGTCAGCTTGCCGTTCTCGTGCGTGAAAGCCTTGGGGACCCGGAAGTTGAGGATCGGGATGTCCTCGTGCATCGCGTCCTCCTTCTCCCAGGGGGACGCCTTCATCTCCTCGAAGCCCGAGCGGACGATCACCTTGACGCTTTCGCCGCCCAGGCGTCGCGAGGTGCGGCAGCAGTCCATGGCGGTGTTGCCGCCGCCCAGGACGATGACCCGCTTGCCGATCTTCTCGATGTGCCCGAACGAGACGCTGGAGAGCCAGTCGATGCCGATATGGACGTTCGCCGCGGCCTCGGCGCGCCCAGGAATGTCCAGGTCCCGGCCGCGCGGCGCGCCCGAACCCACGAACACCGCGTCATAGCCCTCGGCCAGCAGCGCCTTCAGGCTGTCGATGCGATGGCCGAACTTCATCTCGATGCCGCCGAGAGCGGCGATGTAGCCCACCTCCTCGTCGATCACCTCTTCGGGCAGGCGAAAGCGCGGAATCTGGCTGCGGATCATGCCGGCGGACTTGGTCTCGCCGTCGAAGATGGTGATCTGGTAGCCCAGCGGCGCCAGGTCGCGCGCCACCGTCAGCGAGGCCGGACCGCAGCCCACCAGCGCCACGCGCTTTCCGTTGGAATGGCTGACCGGCGGCGGCATCCGCCCCTCGACGTCGCCCTTGTTATCGGCCGCAACCCGCTTCAGCCGGCAGATCGCCACCGGCTCCTCCTCGACGCGGCCCCGCCGGCATGCCGGCTCGCAGGGGCGGTCGCAGGTGCGTCCAAGAACGCCTGGGAAGACGTTGGACTTCCAGTTGATCATGTAGGCGTCGGCGTAGCGGCCGTCGGCGATCAGTCGGATGTACTCGGGGACCGGGGTGTGGGCCGGACAGGCCCATTGGCAATCGACAACCTTGTGAAAGTAGTCGGCGCCAACCTCACGCGTGCGCTGCAAAGCTCACTTCCTTCCTGGGCGCTCTACTCCCGAGGTCGTGAGTCTCATCTGCACTCGGGCAGAGATGGCTCCGCAGCCCCGACGCGGCGTTAAGGTCGAAGGTTAAGTCCCACACCCTACGGAAGCCAACCGATTCATGGTCGGGGTTCACCGATTTCCACGCAGAGCGACCTCGACCACCTCGGTTCGCTCCGATTCCGCGAGGCAGGATCTTCCACACCAGACTGTGATCGCGGCCGGGAAGTTTCGCGCAGCTCCGATGTTGGCGAGTGTGACAGGTAAATGATACCTTAATCGCGGGAGAGGCTCCGCCTTGTGCGGAGGAATGGGAGACTCATGGACATGCCCGAGATCAGCGTGCCCGAAAACGCGCCCGTCAGCTTCGACGCATTCGACGACCTTCCGGCCTCGTCGCTGTCGCCGCTCGACCCGACGGACTCCTTCAACCTGCACCGCGCCATCAACGAGCGCCGCGCCCAGGTCGAGAACGCCGAACTGCTGAAGCACCTGCGGTCGCTCTGAAATCATCCCTCCCCTTCATGGGGAGGGTGGCGAGCGAAGCGAGACGGGTGGGGAGGTCAAGATCCTCCCCGACCTCCGCACTCTGGCCTATCTATACTTCCCCACCCTGGCGCTACGCCGCCTGTCCCTCCCCATGAAGGGGAGCGAAAGAATTGAAAACGGCGCCGCCCCTGGGGGACGGCGCCGTATGCCTGTCAGCCTGTAGCGCGGCTTATTCGCTGTAGCCGGCCGGCAGGTCGTCTTCCTTCATCAGGTCGTCCTTCGACACCTTCTTCTCCTTGACCTTGGCCTGGGAGACGATGAGGTCGACGACCTTGTCCTCGAAGATCGGGGCGCGCAGCTGGGCCTGGGCGTTGGGGTTCTCGCGCAGCAGGTTGTAGATCTGCTGGGCCTGAGCGCCGTACTTGCGGGCCTCGTTCATGATCGCCTGGTTCAGCTCGGCCTCGTTGACCTGGATGCTGTTGGCGCGACCGATCTCGGCCAGCACCAGGCCCAGGCGCACGCGCCGCTCGGCGATCTTGCGGTACTCCTTCTGGAGCTGCTCCTCGGTCTTCTCGGCGTCTTCAGGCGGCAGTTGGCCGGCTTCCTTGTCGGCCTGCACCTGGCCCCAGATCGAGGCGAACTCGGCTTCCACCATCTTGGGCGGCAGCGGGAAGTCGTGCTTGCTGTCCAGTTCGTCCAGCAGGGCGCGCTTCAGCTTGAAGCGGCTGGCGCCGGCGTACTGTTCTTCGAGGTTGCCGCGGACCAGTTCCTTGAGCTTGTCCAGGCTCTCCAGACCCAGGCGCGTGGCAAACTCGTCGTCGGCCGGGGCGTCGACCGGAGCCTTAACCTCCTTCACCTTGGTCTCGAACTCGGCGTCCTTGCCGGCCAGGTTGGCGGCCTGATAGTCGGCCGGGAACGTCACCTTCACGACGATGTCGCTGTCGGGCTTGGCGCCGACCAGTTGCTCCTCGAAGCCGGGGATGAACTGGCCCGAGCCCAGCACCAGCGGAACGTCCGTGGCCGTGCCGCCTTCGAAGGCCTCGCCGTCCACGCGGCCGACGAAGTCGATGATCACCTGATCGCCGTCCTTGGCCTTCACGGTCTTGCCGGTCTTGGTCTCGTAAGTGCGATTCTGCTTGGCCAGGTCGGCGACGGCCTCGTCCACTTCCTTGTCGGTCGCGGTGTAGACGGGCTTGGTCAGCGTCAGCGTCGTGGCGTCCACCGGCGTGAACTCGGGCATCAGGTCGATGGTCAGCTCGTAGGCCAGGTCGGCCTTGCCATCCATGACGGCCTCGATGTCGCCTTCCGGCTTCAGCTCGGGCTCGCCGGCGGGACGCAGGTTGTTGTCGTCGAGCACCTTCTGGGTGCTTTCGTTGAGGCTGGCCTGGACGACTTCGCTCATCAGCGCCTTGCCATACAGGCGGCGCACATGGGCCGCGGGCACCTTGCCAGGGCGGAAGCCCTTCACGTTGAGGGTGGGCGCGATTTCCTTGATCCGCGCTTCCAGGCGCTCATTCAGATCGGAAACCGGAACCGTCACGCCATAGACGCGGCTCAGGCCTTCACCAGACTTCTCAACGATTTGCATCGACATTCTCAAGTTTCCCGAACCAGGGCGGCCATCCGCCCCTGTCCGTCTTTAGGCCAAACGGGGAAGGCCGCCGAACAGGGCCCGGCGGCGCGAAGGCGCCCTTATGTCACGCCCCGCGGGCGCCTCCAAGCCCCCTGCCCCTTGACGCGGAGCCGCGGGGCCGCGATGGCAGGCGCCGGCCTCATGCGGATGTGGCGGAATTGGTAGACGCACTGGATTTAGGTTCCAGCGCCGCAAGGCGTGGAGGTTCGACTCCTCTCATCCGCACCAGCCTTCGCTTGAAGGACCCCGCATCGGCAGGGCAGGCCGTTTCCGGCCAGCGCCGCCGCGCCGGAGCTCAGTGGGTGAAGGCAGGCGGCAGCGCGTGACAGGGCTCGGTCGGCCACGCTAAAGCCCAGCCATGCCACGCGGCGTTCTGTTCGTTCATAACAACTTTCCCGCCCAGTTCCGGGACCTGGCCTTGGGCCTCGTCGCGCGCGGCGTGCCCTGCTGCGCGATCGCCCAGGACCATGCCGGCGTCATGGGCGCCGTGCGAACCGCCCGGTACACCCTGCCGCGGGGCTCGACCCCCGGGATCTACCCGCTGGCGGTCCGGGCCGAGGCCGACCTGCTGCGGGCCCGGAGCGCCTATGACGCCGCGCGAGCGCTACAGAACGACGGCTGGGACCCCGAGGTGATCGTGGGCCATCCGGGCTGGGGCGAGATGACCTTTCTGCGGGAGGTGTTCCCCAACGCGAAGCAGGTCGCGTTCGCCGAGTTCTACTATCGCGGCCGCGGCCTGGACGTGGGCTTCGACACCGAATTCTTCCCGTTCGAGCAGGAGTCGGTCTTCAAGGCCGAGGCCAAGAACGCGGTGATGGCTCTGGCCTACGCCGAAGCCGACGCCATCGTTTCGCCGACCGAATTCCAAGCCGCGGCCCTGCCGCGCATCTTCCGCGAGCGGACCCGCGTGATCCACGAAGGCGTGGACGTCGAGGCGATACGGCCCGGGCCGCCCGAGCCCTTCGCCCTCGACGACGGACGCGTGATCGCACCGGGCACGCCGGTGATCACCCATGTGAACAACAACATGGAGCCGCTGCGCGGCCTGCACATCCTGGCCCGGGCCCTTCCCCGCCTGCTGCGCGAGGTCCCGGACGCCCAGGTCCTGATCGTCGGCGACACCGACAAGCGGGCTTATGGGGGCTCGGCGCCCGAGGGCCGCACCTGGCGCGATGTCTGCTTCGAGGGGGTGGACTACGATCCGGCCCGCGTGCATTTCCTGGGACGCGTCGCCCATGCCCGCATGCTGGCGGCGCTGCGGCTGGGGACGGCGCATGTCTACTACACCTACCCCTTCGTCCTCTCCTGGTCGCTGGTCGAGGCGATGGCGTCAGGTTGCTATGTGATCGGGTCGGACACGCCGCCGCTGCACGATGCGATCGAGGACGGCGTCAACGGCCGCCTCCTTCCGTTTTTCGACATCGACGCGCTGTCGGACGCCCTGATCGCCGCGTGCCGCGACCCTGCGGCGGCGGCCGGGATGCGCGCGGCGGCGCGCGCCACGGCGGTCGCGGCCTTTGATCGGAACAAGGGCCGCGCGGCCTGGCTGAGCCTGCTGCAGGAGCTGGGCCTGGCCCTGCCCTAGCCGCAGCGAACCTCGGTGATCTTCCCAGAGCCGGCGTCGAACAGGAAGTTCAGCCGGTTGGGATTGTGATCCATGGTCATCGGACAGGTGGTGCAGAGCACGCGCTGCAGGTTGGGCTGCACCGGCACCGGGATCTCTGAGCGCGGACGTCCGATCAGGTGGCGGTGGGCGGCGGCGTTGCACGCGTCGGCGACCGCATTGTCGGGCTCGCGGGGCGGCGTCACATTGGCGACTGGGGGCGGCGGCGCGGGCGGCGGAGCCTCCGTCGGCGTCGAGCAGGCCGCCATCGCCAAAAGAGTCGCCAGGAGGATCGCCCGCCTCAAGCCTGCTTCTCCCATCCGCGCGCCTGCTGCTTCCAGTATGAGACCGGCAGGCCTCTCGCCTTCACAGCGCTCCATTGAGCCCGGGCGTTCCGCAGCTGGTCGTCGTCATTGCCGTCGAACAGCACGACGCAGCGTTTGAAGGCCGCCAGTTCGCCGGGCTCGGCGCCATCCACCAGGAACAGCGCGTCGGCGGCGTTGGCGTTCTCGACACCCGTCGTCAGCAGGATCGGCTGGCGCGCGGCGCCCGGCTCGTCGGCTGGCGCATGCGGCAGGAAGCTCTCGTCACGGTACGACCAGAGCCAGCCATCGAGGTGCTCGATCCGCTCGGGCGCAGACGAGCGAACGATGGCTTTCCATCCCCGCTGCAGGGTCTTCTCGAGGAGCTCCGGCAAGGCCTGGTCCAGCCCGGTGCGTTCCAGGTGATAGAACCAGACCTCGCAGGCGGCGGCCCCCTCTGGATCCTTAGCGGACACCTCAGCCCTCGTACTTGTCCCGCACCATCCGGTTCAGCAGACGAATACCGTAGCCGACGGCGCCGTCCGGAATGGTCGGCACAGAGGACGGCTTCTTCCAGGCGGTGGACGCAATGTCGAGGTGCGCCCACGGGACGTCGTTCACATAGCGCTTGAGGAAAAGCGCCGCGGTGATCGAGCCGCCCGGCCGGCCGCCGGTGTTCTTCATGTCGGCGATCATCGAGTCGATCTGCTTGTTGTAGGCGTCGGGCATCGGCATTCGCCACAGGCCCTCATCCTCGCTCTTGGCGGCGTCCAGCAGGTTGCCGGCCAACTCGTCGTTGTTCGAGAAGCAGCCTGCATAGTCGTTGCCCAGCGAGATGATGATCGCCCCGGTCAGGGTTGCGAGGTCGACCATGAACTTGGGCTTGAAGCGGTCCTGGCAGTACCAGAGCGCGTCGGCCAGCACGAGGCGTCCCTCGGCGTCGGTGTTCACCACCTCGATCGTCTGGCCCGACATTGAGGTCAGCACATCGCCGGGGCGATAGGCGTTGCCGTCGGGCATGTTCTCGACGAGGCCGAGGATGCCGACAGCGTTCACCTTGGCCTTGCGGGCGGCCAGGACGTGCATGACGCCGGCCACGGTGCCCGCGCCGCCCATGTCCCACTTCATGTCCTCCATGCCGTCGGCCGGCTTGATCGAGATGCCGCCGGTGTCGAAGCAGACGCCCTTGCCGACGAAGGCCACGGGCTGGGCCGTCTTGTCGGCCGCCCCGTTCCAGCGCGCGATCACCAGCTGGCTCTCACGGATGCTGCCCTGGCCGACGGCCAGCAGCGAGCCCATGCCCAGCTTCATCATCTCGGCTTCGCCCAGGATCTCGACCTCAAGGCCCAGCGACTCCAGCGCCTTCACCCGGGACGCGAACTCGGCGGGATAGAGGACGTTGGGCGGCTCCGAGACCAGGTCGCGGGTGAAGCTGATCGCGTCCGCCAGCGCCGCCAGGTCCGGGAACGCCGCCAGCGCGGCATCGGGGTCGGCGGTCGCCACCAGGGTCTTGGCGACGGAGGGCTTCTTCTCGGCCTTTTCCTTGGTCCGGTACTTGTCGAATCGGTAGCTCGCGAGGCGCACGCCCAGCGCGGCGTGGGCGGCCAGATCGGCGCCGCCGGAAACTTCCACCCTCAGGGTCTCAAGGCCCGAGGCCTTCACGGCGTTGTAGCCGGTGGCCGCGGCATGCTCAGCGCCGATCAGGTCGAAGGCGTCGCGCCTGCCCGCGCCCACCAGGACCAGCCGCGCCGCGCCCAGGCCCTGAGGCGCCAGGATGTCCAGCGTTTGACCCTTGCCGCCGGTGAACCGACTCGCCGAGACGGCCTCGCCGACGGGGCCTTCGTGGACGTCGCCTTCAAAGACGATGCGGGCCACCGCCGTCTTGGCGGGGATGGCGGCGTCGGCCGCAACGAACTGGATATCCATCTTCCGTGTTCTCTCTCGGGCTCACTTTCGCCACAGCCACGGTGAGTTGTGCGGCGGGGCGACGCATGGTTTAGAACAGGTCCGCGGACGGGGCGCGCCCAATCTCAGCCTAGGCCGTTTTTTGCACTGATGCGCCTGATCGACCGATATCTCCTGCGCCAGCTGATGGGGCCGGTGGCCCTGGCCACCCTGGCGCTGACGGCGGTTGCGTTGCTCTCGCAGAGCCTGGCCGGCCTCGACCTGATCGTGAACCAGCGCCAGAGCGCCCTCGTGTTCCTGAAGGTGACGCTGCTGTACATGCCGCAGCTCATCAATCTGATCCTGCCGATCGCCGTGTTCGTGGCCGCGCTGGTGGCGCTGAACCGGCTGCACACCGAACAGGAGATCGTGGTCTGCTTCGCGGGCGGCATGAGCCGCTGGCGGGTGATCTCGCCGGCGATCCGACTGGCCTGCACCGTCGCCTTCCTGGCGTTGCTGATGAACATCTTCGTCCAGCCGCTGTCGTTCCGGACGTTGCGACAGGAGTTGTTCGAGGTCAGGACCGACTTGGCCGCCACGCTCGTGCGCGAGGGCGAGTTCACCGAGCCGACCCCGGGCCTGACTGTCTATGCCCAGAGCGTCGATGGCCAGGGCAACCTGCGCAACCTGTTCATCCACCAGATCAAGCCCGACGGGGCCACCACCACCTATACCGCCGAGCAGGGCCGCGTGGGCCGCGCCCAGGGTCGGCCGGTGTTGTTCATGACCAACGGCACGAACCAGGAGTTCTCCAGCCGCGGCGTCCTGAACTACCTGACCTTCGACGAGTACATCTTCGACCTGGCTCCCCTCGCCCGCGCCGACGAGCTGATCCACTACAAGCCGTCCGACCGTTATCTGCACGAGCTGTTCTTCCCAGATCTGCAGCAGGACTGGGAGCGCAAGAACCGCCTGGACCTGTTGGCCGAGGGCAACGCGCGGATCGCCTCCCCGCTCTACAACATCGCCTTCATGGCGCTGGCGCTGAACGCCATCATTGGCGGGGGCTTCTCGCGCCTGGGCTATGGGCGGCGCATCGCCACCATGGGGGCCGTGGCGGCGGGCGTCCGGCTGGTGGGCTTCCTCGTACAGTCCGGGGCCGAGGACGAGGCGTGGCTGAACGTGCTGCAGTATCTCGTGCCGCTGATCACGATCTGGGCGGCCCTCGCCCAGATCTTCCGGGGCAAGGTCAGCCGCCACATCGACATCACCAAGCGACCGCTTCAGCTGGCCGATCGCGCCGGGGCTCGCGCGTGATGGGCCTGGGACGCATCGAGCGCTATGTGGTCGGCTACACCCTGCTGGGCGTGCTGATCTGGCTGGCGATTCTGTCGTCGGTCGTGATGCTGATCCAGTTCGTCGAGCTGTCCAGCCAGGTGGGCACGCGGGCCGACGTGGGCGCCAGCAGCATCCTGCAGCTGACGATGCTTCGGCTGCCCTCGCTGGTTCAGATTCTGCTGCCCTTCTGCTTCCTCTTCGGGGGGATCACCGCCTTTGTCGGGCTGAACCGCCGCAGCGAGCTCGTGGCGATGCGGGCCGCGGGCGTCTCCGCCTGGCGCTTCATCCTGCCCTCGGCCGCCGCGGCCATGGCGCTGGGCGTGCTGGTGGTGGCGGGCGTGAATCCGATGGCCGCGGCGATGAACGGCCAGTTCGAGCTGCAGCGCGCGCGACTGATGGCCAACTACCTGGGCGACCAGCCCAAGGACATCTGGCTGCGCCAGGGCGACGACACCAGCCAGATCGTTATTCACGCGAAGGCCCGCGACGCCCGCCAGGGAGCGGTGACGCTGCGCGGCGTCTCGCTGTTCATCTACGAGAAAAACGCCAAGGGTCAGCCGGAATTCCGGCGACGCCTTGAGGCGGCCGAGGCCACCCTGATGCCGGGTTTCTGGCGGCTGAAGGACGTACGCGAGGCGACCGCGGGCGACTCGTCGATCCGATCCGACACCCTGACGATCCGCTCAACCCTCGACGCCGAGGCCGCGATGGAGAGCCTGGCCTCGCCCGAGGCGATCGCGTTCTGGCGGCTGCCCAAGGCGATCCAGCTGACCGAACAGGCGGGGTTCTCGGCCTCTGGCTACCGACTCCGGTTCCACCAACTGCTGGCGACCCCGCTGCTCTTTGCGGCGATGGCGGTGCTGGCGGCTGCCTTCTCGCTACGACTCACGCGGCTGGGCGGCCTGGCGGGCCTGGCGGGGGCCGGCGTGGCCCTGGGGTTCGTGCTGTTCTTCTTCAACCAGTTCGCGGGGGCCCTGGCGAAAGCCGACATCATCCCGCTGTTTGCGGCCGCCTGGGCGCCGGCGGTCGTCGCCGCGCTCGCAGGGCTCACCCTGCTTTGCTACACGGAAGACGGTTGAATCGCCGGCCTGCGGAGCTAGTACATCCCAGGCCTGACTGAATGAGCGCCGCCGCTGAGCTTCGCGCCGTAGGGGATCGAGAGGGTTGATGAGTCCGCGTCGGCGTACGCCGCGACCCCCGGAGCCGTTTGCCTATGGCGAGCGGCGCCTGAAGCTTGTCTGGAGTGCGTTCTAATGGCGAAACCGGCTTCCACTTTCGCCGAACGCGTTCCGGGTAAGCGCGCCCTGTTCGCGGGCGCCGCGGTCGCGTTCCTCTGGACGGCCTGCGCACATGCGCAGACGCCTGCCGGGCCCAGCCCGGACGGGCTCCAGAAGGACGAGATGTACATGGAGGCCGACGAGGTCATCCGTGAAGACGACGCCGGGCTGACGACCGCCAACGGCAACATCGAGGTCCGCTACAACGGCCGCACGCTGCGCGCCAATCGCCTGATCTACAACGACCAGACCGGCGTCATTCGCGCCTACGGCAACATCGTCATTATCAACTCGGACGGCACGTTCGAGTACGCCGAGGAAATCGTCCTCGACGAGGATATGCGCGCCGGCGTGGCCCTGGGCTTCTCGGCCCGCCTGCAGGAGAACGTGAAGATCGCGGCGGCCAGCGCCGCCAAGCGCAACGAGAACGTCGAGGAACTCAGCAAGGCGATCTACACGCCGTGCGAGATCTGCGCGAAGGACGGCTCGGTCAAGACGCCCACCTGGTCCATCGCCGCCGAGCGGGTGATCCGCGATAAGAAGCGGCGCGTCGTCTACTACCGCAACGCCCGCTTCAAGCTGTTCGGCGTCTCGGTGGTCTATCTGCCCCTGTTCTGGCACGCCGACCCGGCCGCCGAGCGGTCATCGGGCTTCCTGGTGCCGAAGGCCTCGGTGTCGGACCGGCGCGGCCTGTCGTACGAACAGCCGTATTACTGGGTGATCTCGCCCTCGACCGACGCGATCATCAGCCCGCAGGTGAACTCCAAGATCGCGCCGTTCCTGAACGGCCAGTTGCGCAAGCGCTTCTACTCCGGCGATGTGGATTTCCGGTTCGGCTACACCCACGCCCGCGACTTCGACGGCAAGGGCAACGAGCTGCCCGGCACCTCGACCGACCGCAGCTACATCCTGGGCCGCGGCTCGTTCCAGATCGATGAAAAGTGGCTCTGGGGCTTCACCGCCGAGCGCGCGTCGGATGACCTGATCTTCGACAAGTACGAGATCGGCAAGGTCTATGACACCCGCGGGCCGTACATCGCCGACGACCGCCGCCTGATCTCACAGCTGTATGCCATGCGTCAGGACGAGCGGTCGTACTTCTCGGTCGCCGGGATGACGATCCAGGGCCTGCGCCCGGGCGCGATCGACCCCGTGACAGGACGAGCGGTCGGTGAGAACGATCGCGTCTTCCCGATCATCGGTCCGCTGGTCGAAGGCCACTACGAGCCCGCCCCCAAGATCCTCGGCGGGCGGTTACGCGCCCACACCAGCGCCGTGGTGCTGAGCCGCGAGCAGTCGCAGACCGACCTGACGCGGCGGCTGCCCGGCCTCGACAGCGCCCGGGTCACCGCAGACCTGGACTGGCGGCGGGCCTATATTTCGTCGGCCGGTCTGCGGCTGGAACCGTTCGCCACCGTGCGCGCCGACGCCTACCGGATCCAGGACATCCTGACGGGCGTGGGCTCGGCCACCCGCAAGGACAACATGACCCGCGCGCTGGCGACTGCCGGCGTCGACATCACCTATCCGTTCTACAAGCGACTGAGCGACGCGACCGTGGTGGTCGAACCGGTCGTGCAGGTCGCCGCCTCGCCCAACGCCAAACAGGTCGTGATCGGGCGCAACACGGCCGGCGAGCCGATCTACCTGAACGAGGACTCGATCGCCTTCGAGTTCGACGAGACCACCCTCTTCCGGCCCAACAAGTTCCCCGGCTACGACCTCTACGAGGACGGCGTGCGCCTCAACATGGCGGGGCGCGCGACCGTGATGTGGGACGACGGCCGCCGGGCCAATTTCCTGATCGGCCGCAGTTTCCGCACCGAGGAGAACGCGGTCTTCACCAACCGCAGCGGCCTGCGCACCAAGGCCTCGGACTGGATCGTGTCAGCCGACGCCCAGCCGATGCGCGGCATGTCGGTGTTCGCCCGGGCCCGCCTCGACAGCGACTCGCTGGACGTCCACAGGCTGGAAGCCGGCGCGAACGTCTACAACAAGTACGGTTCCGGCTTCGTCCGCTACCTCACCGACGATTTCGACATCAACGGCACGAAGCGCGAGAACCTCGACCTCGGCGGCGAATTGAACCTCGGCAAGCGCTATGGCGTCAGCTTCTACGGCCAGCGCGATCTGTCGCAGGACAGTTGGGTCATTCGCGACGTCGGCGTGTTCTATCGCGATGATTGTCTACGGGTTGATGTGATCTATCGCCGCGAAGACACGATCATCGGTCGTCTGCTACCCAGCGAGTCGGTGTCCGTACGCCTAACGCTCGCCACATTGGGCGGCTCATTCAATGGGCGTTAGAATGGTCACCGAACTGCGGTGTCTTATAAGGTTTTCCCACCCATGAAGCGTCTACTGTCAGGCTCTGCGGCGCTTGGCGCGATCCTCGTTTGTGCGCTCGGCGCGCCACACGCGCTCGCCCAGCAGCCGGAGGTGGTCGGCACGGCTCCGGCCGACGCTCCGGCCGCGCCCGCTCGCGCCGCCCCTGAGGGTCTCTCGGAATCCGTCGCCGCCGTCGTGAACGACGACATCGTATCGACCTACGACCTCGGCCAGCGGATGCGCCTGCTGATCGCCACGTCGGGCGTGCAGCCCACCCAGGAGAACCTGCCTCAGTTCCAGCGCGAGGCGCTGGTTTCGCTGGTGGACGAGCACCTGCAGTTCCAGGAACTGCGCCGTGTCGAGAAGGAGCAGAAGATCGACATCGTCGCTGACGACAATGACGTCAACGAAGACATCGACGACATGGCCAAGCAGAACAACATGAGCCGGGACCAGTTCCTGGCCTACCTGGCCTCGCGCGGCATCGGCGCCGACACCTTGCGCCAGCAGCTGCGGGCCCAGATCAGCTGGGGCCGATGGATCCAGGGCCGCTACGGCTCGCGACTGCGTGTGGGCGACGACCAGATCGCCGCGGCCCAGGCCCTGCTGGCGGCTCAGGCCAGCAAGCCGCAGTACCAGATCGGCGAAGTGCTGATCGATGCCAACCGCGTGGGCGGCATGCAGCAGGCCATGGCCGGCGCCGCTCAGCTGGTGCAACAGATGCAGCAGGGCGCACCCTTCCCCTCGGTCGCCCGCCAGTTCTCGGCCCTGCCCACAGCGGCCAACGGCGGCGACGCTGGCTGGGTCAGCCCCGGCGAGATGCCGCCCGAGGTCGAGGCGGTGCTCGAGCAGATGCGTCCGGGTCAACTGTCGCAGCCGATCCAGGTGCGCGACGGCGTCTACATCCTCTACCTGCGCGACAAGCGCGCTGGCGGCAGCGCCGAGCTGGTGAACCTGAAACAGGCGGCCGTGGCCCTGGCCCAGGGCGCGTCGGCCGACGAAGAGGCCGCCGCCCGCGCAAAGCTGTCGGGCCTGAAGCCGCAGATCAAGGACTGCGCCACGCTGGAAGCCACCGCGGCCAAGCTGCCTGGCGTGGTGGCCGGAGACCTGGGCGAGGCCGAAGTCGCCGACTTGGCGCCGCAGTTCCAGGACGCGGCGAAGAAGCTGAAGGTCGGCGAGGTCTCAGACCCCATCCGCACCTCGGCCGGCCTGCACCTCGTGGCGGTATGCGCCCGGCGCGCGGCCGGCGGCGGCATCGCCGACAAGGAGCAGATCGAGCGCCGTCTGCGCGGCCAGCAACTGAGCATGATCGCGCGTCGCTACATGCGCGACCTGCGCAACTCGGCCACCATCGAGACCCGGTGAAGACCGGGCCGCTCGCCCTCACCCTCGGCGATCCGGCTGGCATAGGCCCCGAGATCGTCGTCAAGGCATGGCGGGCGCTCCGGCTCGAACGGACCCCTTTCTTCGTGGTCGGCGACGCGCGGACCGTGGCCTCGGCCGCGAACGGCGATTGCGACGCCGTGCGCACGATCTCGTCGCCCGACGAGGTCGAAGCCGTCTTCGCGGACGCGATCCCCATCCTGGATCTGCCGTTGACGACCCCGGTCGTGGCGGGCCAACCCTCGCCCGCGGCAGCCGGGGCGATCATCCAGTGGATCGAGACGGCGGTCGGCCTCGCCCTCTCCGGGGCAGTCTCGGGCGTGGTGACGGCGCCGATCGCCAAGGCGCCGCTCTACGCCGCCGGCTTCAAGTTTCCCGGCCACACCGAGTTTCTGGGCGAGCTGACCTCCGCAGCTAGGTTCGAGGGCGCGCGCGGACCGATCATGATGCTGACGGCCGCCGACCTGCGCGCCACGCTGGTGACCGTGCACGAGCCGCTGGCCAGGGTCGCGGACAAGCTGACTCTCGACGCCATCGTCCATGCGGGTCTCGTCACCGCCCAGGCCATGCAGCGCGACTTTGGCATCGCCGCGCCCCGGATCGCGGTGGCCGGCCTCAACCCCCACGCGGGCGAGAGCGGAACGATCGGGCAGGAAGAAGTAAGGCTGGTGGAGCCCGCCGTCAGGGCGCTGCGCGATCTGGGCATCGACGCCAAGGGCCCCTACCCCGCTGACACCATGTTCCCCGCCGAGGTGCGCGCCACCTATGACGCTGCGCTGTGCCTCTATCACGACCAGGCGCTGATCCCGGTGAAGATGCTGGACTTCTGGGGTGGCGTGAACGTGACCCTGGGCCTGCCCATCGTGCGCACCTCGCCCGACCACGGCACCGCCTTCGACATCGCCGGCCGCGGGATCGCCCGACCCGACAGCCTGATCGCCGCCATCCGGCTGGCCGCCGAGATCGCTGAGCGCCGCCCCCGATGAGCCTGACGTGAGCGGCCTTGACACCCTTCCCAGCCTGCGCGACGCGCTGGAGTCGCACGGTCTCTGGGCCAAGAAGGCGTTCGGGCAGCACTTCCTGCTGGACCTCAATGTGACGCGCAAGATCGCGCGGCTGGCGCAGGTGGGCGAAGGCGATCACGTGATCGAAGTGGGCCCCGGCCCCGGCGGCCTCACGCGGGCTCTGCTGGAGACCGGCGCCAAGGTTACGGCCATCGAGAAGGACGAGCGGTTCCAGCCGCTGCTGGCCGAGGTGGCCGCGGTGGCGCCCAGCCTGACCCTGGTGTTCGGCGACGCGCTGAAGGCTGACGAGGCGGCGATCGCGGGCGGCCAGCCGGCGCACATCGTCTCGAACCTGCCTTACAACGTCGGCACGCCGCTGCTCATCAAGTGGCTGACCGGGCCGTGGACGCCAGCCTCTATGACGCTGATGTTCCAGCGCGAGGTGGCCGACCGCATCACCGAGGGACCAGGCGACGACGCCTACGGCCGCCTGGCGGTCATCGTCCAGGCCACCTGCCGCGCCCAGCGGGTGCTGGACGCGCCGACGCGCGCGTTCACGCCGCCGCCTAAGGTGGACTCGGCGGTGGTGCGGCTGGAGCCCCACGCGCAACGGCCCAGCGCGGAGCGCCTCGACGCCCTCCAGCAGATCACGGCCGCCGCCTTCGGCCAACGCCGCAAGATGCTGCGCTCCAGCCTGAAGCTGATGGGCGGCGAGAGCCTGATCCTGGAAGCGGGCCTCGACCCGCAGGCGCGCGCCGAGGTGATTCCGGTCGACGGGTTCCTGGCGCTGGCCGACGCCTGGCTGGCGCGCCGCTAGACGCTCGCCCACTATGGCCTCGGATTCGCCGAGGCGGATCACGGGACGGGGGACCTGCAATGCTGACGCTACTGGGCGTGGCGGCCGTGGTGGTCGGCTTCGCCATTCGGCTGAACCCGCTCCTCGTGGTGGTGATCGCCGCCTTCATCACGGGCCTCGCCGCCGGGCTTTCGCCGGTCGAAGTGCTCAAGGCGTTCGGAAAGGCGTTCAATGAGAACCGCTTCGTCAGCGCCGCCTATCTGATCCTGCCGGTGATCGGCGTGGTGGAGCGGGCGGGCCTGCAGGAGCGCGCCCGCACCCTGATCGGCCGGTTCAAGGGCGTATCGGTCGGCCCCTTCCTGATCGTCTACCTGGCGTTTCGACAGATCACCTCGGCGCTGGGTCTGACCTCGATCGCCGGCCACGCCCAGAGCATCCGGCCCATGGTGGCCCCGATGGCAGAGGGCGCGGTGGAGGCCCGCACGGGCCCCCTTAACGCCGAAACCCGACAGGCCACGCGCGCCATGGCGTCGGCCACCGACAACATCGGCCTCTTCTTCGGCGAGGACATCTTCATCGCTATCGGTTCGATCCTCTTGATGGTGGGCTTCCTGGCCACCGCGGGTATCACGATCGACCCGATCCACCTGTCGATCTGGGCGATTCCGACGGCGATCGTGGCGTTCCTGATCCACGGCGGCCGGCTGCTCGTCTTCGACCGCAAGCTCCGCGCGAGGGCCGGCGCATGATCAAGCTGGGCGCGGTCTATGTCCTGGCGGGCCTGGTTTTCGGCGCGTTCGCCGTTCTCAGCGCGATGGATCGCAACAACCGGAAGCGCTTCGGCAACGCCGCCTTCTGGGCCCTGGTCGCCGCCAGTTTCCTCGCGGGAGACTATCTCGGCGACCTGGGCAACGGCGTGCTTGTGCTGGGGTTGGCCCTGATCGCAGGCCTGGGTCTGCTGGGCCGCGGCGACCCCGCCACGACCTCGCCAGAGGAGCGCCAGGCGCTGGCCGAGCGGTTCGGGGAAAAGCTGTTCATCCCGGCGCTGACCCTGCCGGTCGTCGTCGCGTTCGGCGTGCTGGTGCTGAAGCCGGCGACGATCGGCGGCGCACCCTTGCTCGATCCCAAGCAAGCGACACTGATTTCCCTGGCCCTGGCCGCGGTGATCGCCGTGGGCGTCGGCCTCATCCTCTTGCGCCAGCCGCTGATGAGCCCGCTGCAGGAGGGCCGGCGGCTGATGGACACCGTGGGCTGGGCGGCGCTGCTGCCCCAGATGCTGGCGGCCCTGGGCGCGGTGTTCGCCATCGCGGGCGTGGGCGAGCTGATCGGCCAGCTGGTGACCAGCTACATCCCCATGGACGCCCGGCTGACCGCGGTCGCCGTCTACTGCCTGGGCATGGCGGGGTTCACGATGATCATGGGCAACGCCTTCGCGGCCTTCCCGGTGATGACCGCCGGGATCGGATTGCCGATCCTGATCAAGCAGTTCGGTGGCGATCCTGCAGTGGTCGCCTCGATCGGGATGTTGTCGGGGTTCTGCGGCACGCTGATGACCCCGCTGGCCGCCAACTTCAATCTCGTGCCCGCCGCGCTGCTGGAGCTGCCCGACCGCTATGCGGTCATCAAGGCGCAGATCCCGACCGCGCTCCCCCTGCTCATCGCCAATGTGATCCTGATGTATGTCCTTGCCTTCTGACCGCCTGACGCCGGAATTGGCGTCGAAGTTCGCCCGCATCGCGCTGCGCCACGTCGGGCGCGAGTTCCCCAACAAGATGGACACCGTCCTGACCGGGCCGGGCGACGTGAAGGGCCCGCGCGCGCAGCATCCGATCTTCTTCGGCAGCTTCGACTGGCACAGCTGCGTCCATGGCTACTGGACCCTGGCGACCGTGCTGCGGCTGCACCCGGACCTTCCCGAAGCGGCCGACATCCGCCCGCTGTTCGATGACAGCTTCACGGCCGCAAAGGTGGCCGTGGAGACCGCCTATGTCCTGCGCCCCGCGTCCCGGGGCTTCGAACGGCCCTACGGCTGGGCCTGGCTGCTGAAGCTGCAGGCCGAGCTCTTGGCGCATGACGCGCCCTGGTCGGCCACCCTGCAACCATTGGCCGACGCGTTCGCGCAGCGGTTCCGGGATTTCCTGCCGCTCGCAACCTATCCCATCCGGACAGGAGTCCATTCCTCAACGAGCTTCGCGCTGGCGCTGGCCAGCGACTACACCCGCGCCACCGGCGACGCCGAACTGTTCGACATGTTCGAGACCAAGGCGCGGCGCTGGCACCGTGACGACCGCGCCGCCCAGGCCTGGGAGCCGTCGCAGGACGACTTCCTTTCGCCGACCCTGATGACCGCCGTCTGCCTGCGACGGCTGCTGCCGCAGGAAGAGTGGCGTCGCTGGTTCGACAACTATCTGCCGCTGGCCGGAGATCGCCGTCCGGCCAGCCTGTTCAGTCCTGCGACCGTCAGCGACCGCACCGATGGCAAGATCGCCCACCTGGACGGCCTGAACCTCTCCAGGGCCTGGTGTTGGCGCGAGATCGCATCGGGCCTGCCGGCCGCCAATCCCGCCCGCGAGGCCGCCGAACGTGCGGCCAACGCGCACCTGGCTGTGGCTTTGCCCCATGTGGCAGGCGACTACATGGGTGAGCACTGGCTGGCGTCGTTTGCCCTGCTGGCCCTGCTGGCGCCCTAGCCGGACCCGCCGCCCAGTCAGGCCACCGGTTCGGGCGTCCGCTCCACGACGTAGTCGTCCGGGTTGGGCGCCAGCGTGGCGCGCCAGTAGTCGATCAGGCCGAAGGGCCAGTTCTGGCTGACCCGTCCGAAGGCGTTCTTGTACCAGCTCGAAACGTTGGGCGAACCCCAGGCCCAGCCGGCGTTAGCCTCGTCGACCTTGCGATTGAACTCGTCGTAGACCGCCTGCTTCGGCTCCATGGCCGCGGCCCCGGTCTCGCCCAGCAGCTTGAGACAGCCCACGATGTAGCGGACGGCGCACTCCGAGAAGAAGATGATCGAGCCGTTCACGACGATGTTGGTGTTGGGCCCATAGATCGTGAACAGGTTGGGGAAACCCGGGTGGGTCATGCCCAGATAGGCGCGCGCGTCGCCACCCCAGGTCTCATGCAGGTCGCGCCCGCCCCGGCCCTTGATCTTGAGGAACGACAGGAAGTTCGAGGCCTGGAAGCCGGTGCCGTAGATCAGCACGTCCACCTCGTGCTCCTTGCCATCGGCGGTCAGCACGCCCTTCGGCGTGATCTTCACGACCTTGTCGGTGACCAGCTCGACGTTGTCGCGCTTCAGCGCCGCCAGCCACACGCCGTTGTCCAGCACCGAGCGCTTGCCGCCGATGGGGTAGCTGGGCGTGACCTTCTCCAGCAGGTCGGGGCGATCGGCGAGTTGGCTCCGGTAGGACTCCGTGGCCATCGCCCGCAGCATGGCGTTTTCGCCGCTGACCGAGTCGGTCGCGTTCCAGGCCGGGTCGGACTTCACCATCGGCAGGAAGCCCTCGGTGGTCATCCAGAAGAGCCAGAACCGGTACCACTTATCGTAATAGGGCACGTGCTCGAGCGTCCACTTCACGCCCTCGGGCACATCCTCGTGGTAGTGCGGCACGGGCAGGCCCCAGGGCGGATTGCGCTGGAATACCGTGAGCTTCGCCACGTCAGGCGCGATCTCGGGCACGAACTGGTAGGCCGAGGCGCCCGTGCCGATTACCGCGACCCGCTTGCCCTTGAGATCGACGTCATGGCGCCATTCGGCCGAATGGAACGCGGGGCCCTCGAAGGCGCCCAATCCCTCGATGTCGGGGAAGCGTGGGCGGTTCAGCTGGCCCACGGCGGTGACCACGGCGGTGGCCTCGACGACCTCGGTCTTGCCGTCCTTACCCTTCAGCATGGCGCGCCAGACGTTCCGGCCCTCGTCCCAGGCCAGGGTCTCGACCAGCGTCTCGAAGCGGATGTGCTTCTTCAGGTCGTACTTCTTGGCGATCCCGCGGAAGTACTCCAGCAGCACGGGCTGGGGCGAGAAATGCTGCGGCCAAGCGTGGTTGGGCTCGAACGAGTAGCTGTACATGTGGTTGGAGTTGTCGACCCGGCAGCCCGGGTAGGTGTTCTCGAACCAGGTGCCGCCGACGTCGGGGTTCTTGTCGACGATCTCGAACGGCACGCCGGCCTGGCTCAGCCGGATGCCGGTGAGCAGGCCCGACATGCCGGCGCCCACCACCAGGACCTTCATCTTCCGGGCGGCCTGCTGGAGGTTCGGCGCTTCGAAGTGCGGATCCTTGGTGCTGCGCTCTTCGAGCACCAGTTCATCCACCAGGAAGTCGACGTACTGCTCCGGGATCGGCGCGCCGGCCACGAAGTCCATCTGCTTGCAGATCGTGGCGTGGTCGGGACGCAGCATCTGCAGGGGTTTGCCGCCAAGGTACGCCTCGATGGCCTCGGCGGCGCGCCTGCGGATATCGGCCTGGACCTCCTCGGGCAGGCCCGTGTCGCCGCGCGACAGCGGATTGTAGACCGGCGTCCACTCGGCGCGGAGCCAGGAGAGGTCGCCCGTCATCTGTACGAGGGCGGCCATCAGCGCCGGGAGGTGGGCCTCCTTGAGGGCCTCTTCGATGTCCGCGCGCGCAACTGCCATCTGCCGTTCCTGCCCTAGGTTATCATTGTTCTGAAACCAGCATGCCCGCGGGCGGCGCGCGGCGGAAGTCCTCACGTCGCGTCAGGGACTTAGGTTTGCGCAGACCGTATCCTGGCCATGACCTCCGCAGGCAGTTCGCGGCCCGACGCCTGGAGGTTTTCGTGCAGGTGCGACAGGCGCGTGGCGCCGAAGACGGCGGCGCTGACGTCCGGGTTGGCCAGGACATACGCCAAGGCCGCCTGGGACCCTGACCATTCCGGCAATCGGTGCAGGAAGCCGAAGCGACGGCCGCGGCGAAGTTCGTCCCCGTGCTTGGCGAGGGCGCGGGCGGCATACCAGAGGTCCTGTGGCCCCCTGAGCCGCGCCAGCAGCGGCCGCGTATGGCCCATCGCCAGGGGCATGCCCGCCAGCACGCCCTTCCCCGCCGCAGCGGCGCGGGCGATCAGGGGTTCACGCTCGGGCCGCAGAACGTTGTAGTCGACCATGACCGCGTCGATGACCGGAAGGCCGATCGCGTGGTCGATCACCTCGGGGTCGAAGCTGTTGAGGCCGATGGCCTGCGCCACGCCCCTCGCCTTCAGGCTCTCAAGCGCCGCTTGCATCTCATCGTCCAGTTCGGTGGCGGACGGCCCGTGGAGCTGAAGCAGGCCCAGGGTCTCGAGGCCAAGGTTCCGCAGGCTGCGCTCGGCGCTGGCGACGATGGCCCCCGGCGTCATGTCGCGGGCGATGCGGCCGCCACCCGCATGGTAGGTGCCGGCCTTCGTGGCGATGACCAGCTTCGAGACGTCGCGGCCCTTCAGCGCCCGCCCGAGGCGCGGCTCGGCCTCGCCCGCCGAGTAGCTGGCCCCGGTGTCGAAGAGCGTGACCCCCAGGTCGATCGCCTCGTGGACAAGACCCAGTGCCGTCCCCTCGTCGAAGCGCGGCTTGCCCCACCAGCTGGCGCAACCGAAACCCAGCTCCGAGACGGTCAGCCCGGTGCGGCCAAGCGGGCGATAGTGCATCAGCGATGCTGGCCGAAGGCGCGCTCGATGGCCGGGACCACGACGGTCTTCCAGGCATCGGTCGTCGGGATCACCGGGTCGAAGTGGCCGACGCCCTTGATCTCGATAGCCTCCGCCGTGTCGCCCGAGGCGCGGACCTTGGCGGCGTAGTCCTGGCCGGTCTCGGGCGGCATGACATGGTCGAATTCGCCATGGATCATCGTCACAGCCGCGCCGGAGGGCAGCATTTCGCCCGGCGAGGTCTCGGCGTAGGTCCGAGGCGGGGAGACCTGAGAGATTGTGGGCCCGCACGCCCCGGAGAAAACGCCTGCGTGCGCCTTAAGGTCGCCGATCCCACCCAGGCTGACCACCGCCCGGATCTTTAGCGGCCGGGCGCGCCAGAGCTGGCTGTCCCTGGGCAACTTGCCGCGCGACGCCGCCCAGAGGCCAAGATGCCCTCCGGCCGAATGGCCAACGGCCACAACTCGCCGAGTGTCGAGCCGGTACGTGGGCGCCTCGGTGCGAATCCGGTCCACGGCGTCGGCGACGTCCTGGAATGTGCCCGGATAGCCCGCGCCGTCCTCGCCCAGCTTGCGATACTCGACATTCCAGACGGCGTAGCCGCGGCCGGCCAGGTCGGCGGCGATGCCGCTGGTCTGGGACAGGCCCTGGTACTCGGCCAGAAAACAGCCGCCGTGAATCAGCACCACGACCGGATGCGGCCCCTTCCCCTTGGGCAGAAACAACTCGACCACCTGGGCCGCCGCGGGACCGTAGGCGATCCGCGCGTCGGCCTTGGCCTGAGGCTGGCCCATGTAGTCGTCGACGGTGGCGGGAGCCGCCTGGGCTGATGTGGCGCACACGAGAAGGATGATCGCGGCTCTCCAGCGCATTGCGCAATGGGCTCCTGTTGAGGCAGTAGAACGCGCCAAGGGCGGCTAGCTCAGCTGGTTAGAGCACCTCGTTTACACCGAGGGGGTCGGCGGTTCGAACCCGTCGCCGCCCACCATCGTCAAGCCGCAGGCGCCTCGCGTCCCGCCCCGATCGCAGCCGGGCTCAGCAGCGGCGAGAAGAACCGGCCCACGATCAGGAACACCACCGCCGCGCCTGCCGCGATCGCCGTGTGCATCAGCCAGAACCGGCTCGCGCCCAGGTCGTCAAGAAGCGTGCCCAGGATGCCGACCGTCTGATTCCCGGCGAACAGGTGCAGGTAGTAGATGCCGATGATCGTCGAGGTGATCGCCGCCGGCGCGGCGCGCGCATAGAGCGCCAGCGACACCGGCAGCATGTTGGCGAACGCGATGCTGTTGAGGACGTGGAACAGCACACACCACCAGATGCTGACCTGGGTCCCGTTCGCCTCGGCGATCATCGATCCCACGGCGAGCGACGCCACGCCTGTGACCGACACGAAGGCGCCGATGGTCAGCTTGCCGATCTCGTCCGGCTCCTTGAAGCGGGTGGCCCAGAGCCGCCAGAAGACCACCATGATGGCGAGAAAACTGACCGAGACGATGCTGTCGAGGCTGATCAGCCAGGTCGTGGGCACCTTGTCGCCCATGAGGGTCAGATCGACGCTGGTGTCGGCCCAAACCAGGTAGGCGTTGAAGATCTGCTGGTTGCACAGCACCGAAGCGGTCAGCACGGGGATCAGCAGGACCAGCAGAGCCACCACGCGCCAGTCGTGGGCCGTGAGCTTGGGACGCTCCACGCGGTCGGCGCGGCGCACGATCGGCTCGGGCGGCAGGTGGCGGCGGCCCCAGAGGTAGATCACCAGGGCCAGAAGCATGCCGATGCCGGCCGCGCCGAAGCCATAGTGCCACCCCACCTTCTCGCCCAGGGTGCCGGCCACCAGCGGAGCCGCGATCACGCCCGCATTGATGGCCAGATAGAAGATCTGGAAGGCGTCCGCCCGCCGGAGGTCCTTTTCGGCGTACAGCGAACCCACCTGGCCCGCGATGTTTCCCTTGAAGCAACCGGTGCCGAGAACCAGGCACAGGAGCGCCAGCAGGAACGTCTGGTCGAAAGCCATCAGGAAGTGGCCGGCGGCCATCAGCAGGGCGCCCAGGACGATCGTGCGCGTCTTGCCCAGCAGGCGGTCAGCCAGGAGACCGCCCAGGATCGGGGTAAGATAGACGAGGCTGGTGTACATGCCGAAGATCGTCGAAGCGACGTCCTGGGTCGAGGGGCCGGGCCGGTAGATGAGCTGGATGACGGCCCTGAAGCCCTCGAAGCCCCAGATCTGATCGACGTGCGGGGCCAGCAGCAGCGATTTGGTCATGTAGAGGACCAGCAGGCCCTGCATGCCGTAGTAGGAGAACCGCTCCCAGGCCTCGGTGAAAGCCAGGTAGCCCAGAGCCTTCGGGTGGCCAAAGAAAGCCCTGTCCCCGTCCCTCACCGTCGTGGGCGCCATAAGATTCTCCAAACCCCGCCGAACCTTAGAAGGAAATGCCGGGCTTTAGGAAGGCTGCCGCCAGCACCCATGCCCCGAGGATCAGGAAGATGAGGGCAGCCCCGACGCGGACGTAGCGCAGCGGCACGATCCGGGTGGCGGCCTCGCCCAGCAGCACCGCCGGGACGTTGGCGATCATCATGCCCAGCGTGGTGCCGGCCGCCACCACCGCGATATCCTGGAAACGCGCGGCCAGCAGGGTCGTGGCGATCTGGGTCTTGTCGCCGATCTCCACCAGGAAGAACGCGACGGCCGTGGTCAGGAAGACACCGCCCGCCGCCCGGTTTGCGGCGCCCTCGTCATCCTTGTCGGGAACCAGCGCCCATAGGGCCATGGCGATGAAGCCCGCGCCCACCAGAATCTGGAACGTCGGGCCGCTCAGCCAGCGGGCGACCACGAAGCCCAGGGCGGCCGCGCCGGTGTGGTTCAGGATGGTGGCGACGAGGATGCCCAGGATGATCGGGACAGGCCGCCGAAACTTCGCGGCCAGGACCATGGCGAGCAGCTGGGTCTTGTCGCCAATCTCGGCGACAGCGACGAGCCCGGTTGAGACGAGGAAGGCTTCCAAGGCGGATACTCCGGGACGCGGCGTTCGACACGACGACGCAAGACCCCCGCCGCGCCCGTAGGCTATGGAGGCTGCATCGCCGGTCTCGCCAATCCAGGCCCGAAGGCCTGCCGCACGCGCCATGGTCCCGAAGGGCCAAGTTTGTTGACGCGGGCTCCGCTGTCGCGCGGACGGCTACTCCCCGAAGAGGCGGCTCTCCTAACCTGCCAGCGTGCGGCCGTCCAAACGAAAAGAGCGGCCGCGACGAGCGGCCGCCCCTTCTTTCTGTCGATACGCCCTAGCTGTTCAGCGTGCTCTTCAGCGCGTCGCCTACGCGGAATCGGCAGGTCTGCGTGGCTGGACGCTTCACCTTCTCGCCGGTGCGAGGGTTGCGCGCGACACCCGCAGCCCGCTTGACGGGCACAAAGCTCCCGAAGCCGACGAGACGAACCTCATCACCCGCCTTGAGCGAAGTGGAGACGGAGGCGATGAAGGCGTCCAGCGCCTCCTTGGCCTGCGCCCGGTTGAGACCCGCCTTGTCGGCTATCGCCGAGACAAGTTCGGCCTTCGTCATGGTGTGTTTTCTCCCAGCCCAATTCTATCTTTGGCGTGGAAGGTCTTGGGCCGCGCCCCCCTACGCCTTGTTCGAATTCACGCATGACAAAGCGGAACCGTCAAACGGCAGCGGCGCGGGAATCCCTCCCGCGCCGCGCGTTGTCACAGAATTTGATCCCCAGCGGCTTTGAACTACCGGGGATACCCGCCTTTCGAACTAGTGAATCCCGATCGCGTCGGACCCGTCCGAATCATCCACCGCCACGGCCACCGGCACGGGTTCGGTCCACTCGATCGCCACCGGCTGGCGGACGAGCGCCTTGGCGAGCACTTCGTCCATGGTGTTGACCGGGATGATCTCCATCGCGGACTTCACGTTCTCGGGGATGTCGGCCAAATCCTTTTCGTTCTCTTCCGGGATCAGCACCGTCTTCACGCCTGACCGCAGGGCCGCCAGCAGCTTCTCCTTCAGGCCGCCGATGGCCGTCACCCGACCCCGCAGAGTGACTTCGCCGGTCATGGCGATGTCGGCGCGAATCGGAATTCCCGTCAGCACCGAGACGATCGCCGTGGCCATGGCCGCGCCGGCGGATGGACCATCCTTGGGCGTGGCGCCGTCGGGCACGTGGATGTGCACGTCGGTCCGCTCGAACGAAGGCGGCTCGATCCCGAACTTGGTCGCACGGCTGCGCACATAGCTGTTCGCCGCCGCGATCGACTCCTTCATCACGTCCTTCAGGTTGCCCGTGATGGACATGCGGCCCTTGCCGGGCATCTTCACGGCTTCGATCGTCAGGATGTCGCCGCCGAAGTCGGTGTAGGCCAGGCCGGTGATGATGCCGACCGCGTCCTCCTTGTCCGTCTCGCCATAGCGGTACTTCTTGACGCCCGCGTACTTCTCGAGCCGCTCGCCGTCGACCGTGATCGAAAGCAGCTTCTCACGGCCCAGGTCACGGACCGTCTTGCGCGCCAGATTGCCCAGCTCGCGCTCGAGGTTCCGCACGCCCGCTTCACGCGTGTAGTAGCGGATCAGCTCACGGATCGATTCCTCGGGCACCGAGAACTCTTCCGGCTTCAGGCCGTGGTCCTTGGTGAGCTTCGGCAGGATGTGCCGCTTGGCGATCTCGACCTTCTCGTCCTCGGTGTAGCCGGGGATGCGGATGATCTCCATGCGGTCCAGCAGCGGCTGGGGCATGTTGAGCGAGTTGGCCGTGGTGACAAACATCACCGGCGACAGGTCGTAGTCGACTTCCAGATAGTGGTCGCCGAACGTCGAGTTCTGCGCGGGGTCCAGCACCTCGAGCAGCGCCGACGACGGATCGCCCCGCCAGTCGCTGCCCATCTTGTCGATCTCGTCCAGCAGGAAGAAGGCGTTGGTGGTCTTCGCCTTCTTCATCGACTGGATGACCTTGCCCGGCATCGAGCCGATGTAGGTGCGGCGGTGGCCACGGATCTCGGCCTCGTCGCGCACCCCGCCCAGCGAGACCCGAACGAATTCGCGGCTTGTGGCCTTCGCGATCGACTTGCCGAGCGAGGTCTTGCCAACGCCGGGCGGGCCCACGAGGCACAGGATCGGGCCCTTCAGGCTGCCGACGCGGCTCTGCACCGCGAGGTACTCCAGGATCCGCTCCTTCACCTTGTCGAGGCCGTAGTGGTCCTCGTTGAGGATGTCCTCAGCCTTCTGCAGATCGATGGGCTTCTGCTTGGCCTTGCCCCACGGGATCGACAGCAGCCAGTCGAGGTAGTTCCGAACGACCGTGCTCTCGGCCGACATCGGGCTCATGTTGCGCAGCTTCTTCAGCTCCGCCTCGGCCTTGGTGCGGGCTTCCTTCGAGAGCTTGGTCTTCTTGATGCGCTTCTCGAGCTCGATCAGCTCGTCGCGATGGTCGTCCTGCTCGCCCAGCTCGCGCTGGATCGCCTTCATCTGCTCGTTCAGATAGTACTCGCGCTGGGTCTTCTCCATCTGCCGCTTCACGCGGTTGCGGATCTTCTTCTCGGTCTGCATGACCGAGATCTCGCCCTCCATCAGGGCGTAGACCTTCTCCAGACGCTTCACGACGTTGAAGACCTCGAGCAGTTGCTGCTTCTCGGCGATCTTGACGCTAAGGTGGCCGGCGATGCGGTCGGCCAGTTCCGACGGGTTGTCGATCTGCGGGATCGCAGCCAGCGCCTCGGGCGGGACCTTCTTGTTCAGCTTCACATAGTTTTCGAATTGCTCGATGACGGCGCGGCTCAGGGCCTCGGCCTCAGGCGAACCCGCGCCGTCCTCCTGAACCATGGCGATTTCGGCTTCGTACCACTCGCCCTGGCCGGTGAACTTCGTGATGCCGGCGCGCGCCTTGCCCTCGACCAGCACCTTCACGGTGCCGTCGGGCAGCTTCAGCAGCTGCAGGATCGTGGCGACCACGCCCACGTCATAGATGGCGTTCGGCGACGGATCGTCGTCGTCCTTGTCCTTCTGAGTGGCCAGAAGGATCTGCTTGCCTTCCGCCCGCATGGCCTCTTCGAGCGCCCTGACGGATTTCTCCCGGCCCACGAAGAGCGGCACCGGCTGATGTGGGAAGACCACGATGTCCCGCAACGGCAGGATCGGCAGGATCTTGATCTCAGACATATTGCTCTAACTCCTGGCGGGCCCCTTTTGTGGCAGCTCGCCCTGCCGGATCGCGGTCACTCAAACGATGCGCTTGAGTCGGACGACCCGTCCGCCGATGCCCGGCGGCTTGCTCGATGATTTATGTGGACGGTTTCCAAGGCCTTTCAAGGATCACGCAAGAGGTGCGCGACACTGCGTCCATTCGCCTCTGATGTTCAGTCGACGGATTTGGACACGGATGGCGAAAGGGCCAGAATCCACTCACGCCGTTGAGATAGGCAATACGCCCGTTGGTCTCAAGGCTGTCGGCGGGGCTGCGCGAGTAGCTTAGCCTCGGCCGCGATCACGTTCGAAGGAGGCTGCCGATGCGCCCGATCCTGACCGTCGCCCTCGCCGCCGCCCTGGCGTCTGGCTGTTCCAAGTCCGAGTCCGCGGCGCCGGTTGCGACCGCGCCCCCGGCGTCGGCCCCGGCTCCGAGTATCGCCGCCGATCCGGCGCGCACGGCCGACGTGGCCAAGGACGCGACCCGGCACGGGCCCGAGCTGGTGGCCTTCGCCGAGGTGAAGCCGGGCCAGCGGGTCTATGACCTCATCCCGGGCGGCGGCTACTTCACCCGCCTGTTCAGCCTGACGGTGGGCCCGACCGGCAAGGTCTTCGCGGTGTGGCCCGACGAATACGACAAGGTCTCCAAGCCGGACTCCGACGTGATGCGGAAGATGGCCGCGACGGCGCCGTTCACCAACGTTGTCGTGATGACCCAGCCGGCCAACGCGTTCAGCGCGCCTGAGCCGCTGGACCTCGTCTTCACCTCGCAGAACTACCACGACTATCCCGACCCCTTCATGGGCAAGGTCGATCCGGCGGTGCTGAACGCGGCGGTGTTCAGGGCCCTGAAGCCCGGCGGCCTCTATGTGATCATCGACCACTCGGGCCGGCCCGGCACGGGCATGAAGGAGACCGACACCCTGCACCGGATCGACGTCGACACGGTCAAGCAACAGGTGACCGCCGCCGGCTTCGTTCTGGAGGATGAGAGCCAGCTCCTGGCCAACCCGGCCGACCCGCGCACGTCCGACGTGTTCGACAAGTCGATCCGCGGCAAGACCGACCAGTTCGTGCTGAAGTTCAGGAAGCCGAAGGCCTAGCCGCGCCGACGCCCTATTCCCACTCGATGGTGCCGGGGGGCTTGCTGGTCACGTCGTAGACGACGCGGTTCACGCCCCTCACCTCATTGATGATCCGGGTGGCGCAGCGACCCAGGACCTCCCAGGGGAACTCGAAGAAGTCGGCGGTCATGCCGTCTGTCGAGGTGACAGCGCGAAGGGCCAGGACGTCCTCGTAGGTGCGGGCGTCTCCCATGACGCCGACGGTCTTCACCGGCAGCAGCACCGCGAAGGCCTGCCAGATCCTGTCGTAGAGGCCGGCCTTGCGGATCTCGTCGAGGTAGATGGCGTCGGCCTGCTGCAGCACGGCGACTTTCTCGCGGGTGATCTCGCCCGGGATGCGGATGGCGAGGCCCGGGCCGGGGAACGGGTGGCGCCCGACAAAGGCCGGCGGCAGGCCAAGTTCGACACCCAGGGCGCGGACCTCGTCCTTGAACAGCTCGCGCAGCGGCTCGACCAGCTTCAGCTTCATGTAGTCGGGCAGGCCGCCCACGTTGTGGTGGCTCTTGATGACGGCCGAGGGCCCGCCGGTGGGCGACACGCTCTCGATAACATCGGGATAGAGCGTGCCCTGGGCCAGGAACGCGGCGCCTTCGATCTTGGCGCTCTCCTTGTCGAAAACCTCGATGAAGAGCCGGCCGATGGTCTTTCGCTTGGTCTCGGGATCCGTGACGCCGGCCAACTCCCCCAGGAAAAGATCACTTGCATCAACGTGTACGAGCGGAATGTTATAGTGATCTCGGAACATGGTGACGACCTGGGTCGCCTCGTCCTTGCGCAGGAGGCCGGTGTCGACGAACACACAGGTGAGCTGTTCGCCGATGGCCTCGTGGATCAGGACGGCGGCGACCGAGCTGTCGACGCCGCCCGACAGGCCGCAGATCACCTTGGCGTCGCCGACCTGGGCGCGGATCTTCTCGACCTGCTCTTGGCGGTAGGAGGCCATCGTCCAGTCGCCGGTGAGACCGGCGATGCGGTGGGTGAAGTTGCGCAGGATCAGGGCGCCGCGCGGCGTGTGAACCACCTCGGGGTGGAACTGGATGCCATAGAAGCGGCGTCCCTCGTCGGCGATCACGGCATAGGGACTGCCAGGCGAGGTCGCGACCACATCGAAGCCCTGCGGGATCGCCGTGATCTTGTCGCCATGGCTCATCCAGACCGTTTCGGTGTGGCCCAGGGCGCCCAGCCCCTCGAGCAACGGCGACTCCCGCTCGATGCTGATCTCGGCGCGGCCGAACTCGCGGTCGTGGCCGCCCTCCACCGCCCCGCCCAGCTGAGCGCACATGGTCATCTCGCCGTAGCAGATGCCCAGGACCGGCACGCCGAGCTCGAACACCTTCTGGGGCGCCGCGGGACTGTGCGCCTCGTGAACGCTGGCCGGGCCGCCCGACAGGATGATCGCCTTGGGCCCGAAAGCCTCCAGCATGCCCTCAACCTTGTCGTAGGGGTGAATCTCGCAATAGACGCCCGCCTCGCGCAGCCGCCGCGCGATGAGCTGAGTCACCTGGCTGCCGAAGTCGACGATCAGGACCTTTTCGTGGGCGGGCGGGCTCAAGTGCGTTTCTCCAGGACCGCGACGTAGAAGCCGTCGGTATTCGAGGTTCGGGGGGTCAGCCGCAGGTCGCCCGCGGCGGTCACGAAGGGTTCGAGTTCGGGCGCCCAGGCGGCCGGACGGCGCGCAAAGGCCGTGTTGCGGACCAGAAAGGCCTCGACGCGGTCCTCGTCTTCCTCGGGCAGCACGGAGCAGGTCACGTAGACCATACGTCCCCCGGCCTTGGTGAACGTCGCCCCGTCGTCGAGCACCTGATCCTGGTCCTTCTGCCGCTTGGCCAGCGTGTCAGGAGTCAGCCGCCACTTGGTGTCGGGGTGACGGCGCCAGGAGCCGGTTCCGGAACATGGCGCGTCGATGAACACGACGTCCATCTTGCCCAAGAGGTCCTTCAGCGGCTCGGGATTGAGCGGCGTGCGGACCTGCAGATTACGAACGCCGGCGCGATCGCCGCGACGGATCGTGTCGGTCAGGCGGCGCGCGTCGCTGTCGTAGGCATAGATCTGGCCGGTGTTGTTCATGGCGGCCGCCAGCGCCAGCGTCTTGCCGCCGCCGCCGGCGCAAAGGTCGAGCACCTGCTTGCCCTTCACGTCGCCCGCCGCCGCCGCGGCCACCTGGGAACCCAGGTCCTGGACCTCGAACCAGCCCTTCGAGAACTGTGGGATGGCCTCGATGGCGGCGCCCCGATCCGCGGCGGCCGGCGCCGCGACGCGCAGTGCGTTGGGCATGAGGCCCGGCGGCAGGGCGTCGAACGTCTTCAACGCGTTCAGCGCTCGGGCCGGATCGGTCTTGATCGTGTTGACCCGAAGGTCCACCGGCGCGCGCTCCGCCAGGGCAGCGCCCTCCTCCGCCCGGTTCTCGCCAAAGGCGCGGGTGAAGGCCGGCTCGAGCCAGTCGGCATAGTCGCCACGAACCGCCGGCGGCGCGTCAGCAAGGTCACGCGGCGCGGCCAGAGCGGCGCGTTCGGCTTCGGTGAGCGGTCCGTGGCCATGCACCTCGTCGCCCGCGGCTTCGGCCAGCCGGTCGAGCGGCCAACCCCAATGCAGATGCAACGTGGCCAGGACGGCGGCGCGCAGGCTGTCGTCGCCCATCTGCCAGCCCAGCGAACGCCGACGGCGCAGGACGTCGAGCACCAGTCCCGAGATGAACGCGCGGTCCTTCGAACCCGCATAGCGGGCGCCTTCACCCCAGGTCTTCATGGCGAGGCGGACGGGCTTATGCCGCGTCTCGATCTCGGTCAGAACCTCAATGGCCGCCGTCAGACGTCCGCCGTCGCGCATCAACTCACCTGAAGAGGGCCACGAGCACCATCACGAGCCCCGCCATCGCCGCGAGCCAGACCAGCGTGCGGATGGTCGGGATTCCCGAGGCGTAGAGCGGCGCATAGAGGGCGCGGGCGGCGACATAGAGGCCGGAGCCCCAGACGGTCAGATCGGTCCCGAGCTTGCCCGCGAAGGCGCAGGCCAGGACCGCGGCGGCGAAGAAGGGGAACGTCTCGGCGAAGTTCCAGAAGGCGCGTTCGAGCCGCGCCGCCACGCCGCCCAACGGCATGGGCGTGTCGCGCGGGCCGGCGGCCCACTTCAGGTCGCCCTGATGCGCGCGCGCCGCCGCGGCGGCCCACAGCAGCTGGACCAGCCCGACGACGATCGCCGCGCCGAGGAGCTTCAGCTCCACAGCCATCTCACCCACCATTCCAGCCTCCCACGTTCGCCCGGGCGTGAACCCTAGACAGCGCTCGGATAGTTCGGCGCTTCCCGCGTGATCATCACGTCGTGGACGTGGCTCTCTCGCAGGCCCGCGCCGGTGATGCGGATGAAGCGGGCGCGCTCGCGGAACAGCGCCAGGTCGGGCGCGCCGACATAGCCCATGGCCGCGCGCAGGCCGCCCACCATCTGGTGCAGGATCGGCGCGATCGGTCCCTTGTAGGGGACCTGGCCTTCGATGCCCTCAGGCACCAGCTTCAGCGCGTCCTTCACGTCCTTCTGGAAGTAGCGGTCGGCCGAACCTTGGCCCATGGCGCCCACCGAGCCCATGCCGCGGTACGACTTGTAGGACCGGCCCTGGTACAGGAACACCTCGCCCGGCGCCTCGTCGACGCCGGCGAACACCGAACCCATCATGGCCACCGAGGCGCCCATGGCGAGCGCCTTGGCCAGATCACCCGAATACTTGATGCCGCCGTCGGCGACGATCGGCACATCGCTGTCCTTGGCCGCGCGCACCGCATCGGCGATGGCGGTCAGTTGGGGCACGCCCACGCCGGCGACGATCCGCGTGGTGCAGATGGAGCCCGGGCCGATGCCCACCTTCACCGCATCGGCGCCGGCGTCGATCAGCGCGCGGGCGCCGTCGTAGGTGGCGACGTTGCCGGCGACGATCTGCACGCGGTTGGTCTCGCGCTTCACCCTGGCGACGGCGTCGGCGACCGAGCTGTTGTGGCCGTGAGCCGTGTCGATCACGACGACGTCCACACCCGCGTCCACCAGCGCCATGGAGCGTTCATAACCCGCGTCACCCACCGTCGAGGCGGCGGCGACCAGCAGGCGGCCCTGGGCGTCCTTGGCTGCGAACGGGTGAGCCTGGGACTTCTCCATGTCCTTGACGGTGATCAGGCCAACAGCGCGGTAGTCATCGTCGACGACGATCAGCCGCTCGATCTTGTGGCGCCGAAGCAAGTCGCGCGCCTCGGCCTGGCTGACGCCTTCGCGGACGGTGACCAGACCCTCATGCGTCATCACCGACTTGGCCGGCGTGGCGTCGCTGCCCTCGAAGCGCATGTCGCGGTTGGTGAGGATGCCGCAGAGACGCCCGTTGTGGTCGACCACCGGGAAGCCCGAGATGTGCCGACGCGCCTTGATCTGGCGAACCTCTCCCAGGGTGGTCTCGGGTCCAATAGTCAGCGGATTGATGACCATGCCGCTTTCGTAGCGCTTCACTTCGCGCACCTGGTCGGCCTGCTCGTCGACGGTCAGGTTCCGATGCAGCACGCCGATGCCGCCCGACTGGGCCATGGCGATGGCCAGCCGGCTCTCGGTGACGGTGTCCATGGCCGCGGACACGAGCGGGATATTCAGACTGATTTCGCGCGTGAACCGGGTCGAGACGTCCACCTGCGTGGGCATGACGTCGGACGGGCCGGGCTCGAGCAAAACGTCGTCGAAGGTGAGACCTTCTCGGATCTCCATGCGACTCTCCATTTTGCGATCCGCGTATAGGGGCTCGGCGCCGTGAGGAGCAAGGGGCGTGAAGGGGGCGTTCATGCGATTACCTGCTGCTGGAGGGGTGAGCGGCTTCGGCGGAGGCCGAAGGTCATGGCGAACATGACGAGACAGAGGGCCGATGTGCCGAGCACCGCGCCGCTCGCCGAGCGCTCCAGCGCCGCGGCGAAGACGATCGGTCCCAGCACCTGGGCCCAGAGCGCGGGGCGCCCCAGGATCGCGGAGCGGTAGGCGTAGCCCTCAGGTCCCCAGATGGTGAGCGGCAGGACGCCCTTGGCCACGGCCAGCATCCCGTTGCCGGCCCCTTGCCCGATCGCCATCGCTGCGCCGCCCGTGACGCTCCCGGAGCTAAGCAGGACCAGCGCGCCGGTCGGGTGCATCAGCGTGGCCGTTCGCGTGGTGGCGATGGGGTTCAACCTGCGCAGCACCGTGAACTCCAGAAACCGGACCGTGACGGCGGCGATGCCGACCAGGCCGGCGGCGGCGGAAGCCTGTGCGAGGTTCAGGCCGAAGTGCGTGAGCAGCCTGGGCAGATGGGCGCTCATGCAGGTGGAGACGAACCAGGCGCAGGCGAACAGCACCGCCAGCTGGATCATCGGCCGATCCCAGCGGATTTCGGCGTGGGCCGCGTCGTGCCGGGGGCGGCCCTGGGTGCGTGGACACAGCCAGGCGGTGAGCGGCAGGCAGACCAGAACCTGGACGCCCGCCCAGACGAGGCAGGCGCCGCGCCAGCCCAGTTCGCCGGCGAACCACGCGGTGAGCGGCCAGCCCAGGGTCGAGCCCAGGCCGCCGATCAGCGCGACCCCGGTGATCGGTCGCCGCGCCGCCTCTCCGTAGAGCTGGACCAGGATGGCAAAGGGCGTCGGCGAGAGTCCCAACGACTGGCCGAAGCCGATCACCGTCATGGCGACCGCCAAGCCTAGGCCGTCGCGGGCGGACCCGATCATCACAAGGCCCAGCGCCAGCACCGCGTGCGAGAGCAGCAACACAGGCTTGCCGCCCTGCTCGTCAATGCGGCGGGCGACCCGCGGCGCGATCAGCGCCGGGACCACCAGCGACAGCGACACGGTGGCGAAGACGAAGGTGGCCGAGACGCCGAGGTCGCGGCCGATGTCGTCGCCCAGCACGCCCATCAGGTAGAACGAGCAGGCGAACGCCACGATCTGACCCAGGCCCAGGCCCCCGACGACCAGGGCCGGCGGTCGGGTCATTGCGGAGCCTCGAAGACGACGAAGTCGCCGTAGGTGGATTTCTCGACGATGGTCCCGGCGGCGAGGTCGGCGTCGATGCGCGCGAAGCCCTCGTCGAGCTCCTCCCCGGTCATGTGCTCGAACACTGAAACAGCGCGCAGCTTCAGGCGCGCCACAAGGGCCGCGATATCGCCCTTGAATGGGATCTCCATCCGCACCGAGGCCAGCGTGCGGAAGCCGGCGCCCTCGAACAGCGCGCGGGTCTCGGCCTCGCTCGCGAACATCGCCACCTCAATGTCATGACTGCGCGGGAAGTAGCTGCGCCACCAGTGGTCGGGGATGCGATCCTTGAAGGTGCTGCGCAGGATCAGGCGGCCGCCGGGCTTCAGGACGCGGAGGATTTCCCGTGCCCCGGCCGGCTTATCCGTCACGTGGTGCCAGGACAGGAACATCAGCACGAAGTCGGCGATGGCGTCGGGCAGCGGGATCGCTTCGGCGCGGCCGGCCCGGTAGCTCACCCGGGGGTGGCGACTGCCTGCCTCGGCGGCGTCGCGCATGCCGTCCGCGGGCTCGACCCCGTAGACGGGGCCGCCGAACGCGCCCGCAAGCGCTGGGGTGAAGCGCCCGGTCCCTGAGCCCAGATCGACACCGACCAGAGGGCGGACGGCCGGCAAGTGGGCCCCGAAGACGTTCATGTAGCGCTGGATGGCATCGGCCGGCAGGGCGCGGCCCTGGGCGTAGCCCTGGTGCTGGACCCGGTTGTAGTCGACCGGAGCGAGGGGCTGAGGGGTCGTGTCGGCTTCCATGACCAGCTTGTGCCGGAATTGCCGTTCGGAGGAAAATGACTTATCCGGCCTATGATGTTCGAAAATCTCACATCTGGATCGCTGCCGTCCCTAAACGCACTCCGGGCGTTCGAAGCGATGGCGCGCACCGGTCGGGTCACACTCGCGGCCGAGGAGCTGCATGTGACCCACTCGGCGGTGAGCCGGCAGGTGAAGGCGCTGGAGCGGAGCCTTGGGGTGCGGCTGTTCTCCGGACCCAAGAACCGCCTGGAGCTGACGGCGGCGGGGCGCGAGCTGCTGCCGCAACTGACCGAAGCGTTCGACCAGATCGCCGGCGCCGTGCGTCGCGTCCGCATCGGCGGCGAGGACCTCCATATCGCGGTCAACGCCAGCCTGTCGGTGAAGTGGCTGATCCCCCGACTCGCGGGATTCCAGGCCGCCCACCCCGAGATCCGGCTGCACCTGTCGGAGCTGTCGGCCCATGCCACCTCGCACCGGGGCGCCCAGGCGGTGGTTCGGATCGTGCCGTTGAGCCGGACCAGCGACCCCCACTGCACAGCCTTCATCCGTAACGCCCTGGGGGCCGTGATGTCCCCTGACATGGCCGAGCGCTGCGGGAATGACCCATTGCGCGCCCCTCGGCTCGCGGCCGCGACGCATCCCGAAGCCTGGCCGATCTTCGCCGAGCATGCGGGCATCGAGTTGCCGCCCGCTAACGAGCGGCCCTTCCCGCACGTGCATTTCGCCATGGACGCGGCGCTGGCTGGACTGGGCGCGGCGGTGGTGTCCTGGCCGCTCTGCGTGCACGAGGTGCAACAGGGTCAGCTGGTTGCGCCGCTTGGCTTCGTCACCTCGGGCAGCGCCTTCGCTATCCTGACCGCGCCAGGCGCCGAGAGCCGGGCGCTGGACCGCTTCCGCGCCTGGCTGGTGGCCGAGGGCGCGAAGACGCCGCCGCCGCCGGCCGCGATCAGAGGCTAGGCCGAGATTGCGCGGCGCCTCGGAAGTTGCGACGGATGGCGCCTGACCGGCGGAGGACCGCGAATGGAGACCTGGGATGGCCGAGGGCTTGTCTCGGCAGACTGGCTGCTTGCGCACCTCAACGACAGTGACCTGCGTCTCTTCGACGTCACCGTTCACCTGAGGCCGGCGACGCCCGGGCCGTACCGGATCGAGAGCGGGCGCGCCGACTACGAGACGGCGCATATTCCGGGCGCGGCCTTCCTGGACCTGGCGGCCGAGCTTTCCGATACGTCGTCGGCGCTCAACTTCACCCACCTGCCGGCTGACCGTCTCGCGGTCGCGCTGGGCCAGGCCGGGATCGGGGGGGACCATCGCGTCGTCGCCTACAGCAGCACTACGCCGATGTGGGCGACGCGGTTCTGGTGGATGCTGCGGGCGGCCGGGTTCGAAAACGTCGCGATCCTCGACGGGGGCTTGCCGGCCTGGATGGCGGCCGGGCGGCCGGTCGAGGCCGGAATCCGAACGTATGCGCCCACCGCGGCCCCCAGCCTGGCAGATCGGCCTGGCGCGTGGGCCGACAGGTCGGATGTGCTGGCCGCCATCGGCGACGGCGGGGTGTGCACGATCAACGCCCTGGCGGCGAGCGTTCACAGCGGCGAGTCGTCCACCAACTATGGCCGCAAGGGCCATATCAAGGGCAGCGTGAACGTGCCCTATGCGGGCCTCGTGGATGCGCAGGGCTGCTACGTGAGCGACGCCCGGCTACGGGAACTGTTCGACGGCGTGGGCGCGCTGCAGAAAGCGCGGGTGATCTGTTACTGCGGCGGCGGGATCTCGGCCACGATGGATGCGCTGGCGCTCACCCGGCTGGGTCATCCGTCGGTGGCGGTCTATGACGGGTCGATGTCGGAGTGGACCCGCGACCCCGACCTGCCGATGGAGACCGGCGCCTAAACGGCCCCGATATCACCGCCCCTTGAACCCCGTCGCGACGAGGAAGACCTCGGAGCTGTCCTGGCGGCTGGCCTTTGGCTTGAAGTTGCGCACGTCCTTGAAGTGGACCTTCAGGCCGGCGATCAGCCGATCGGTGCCGCCCCCCTGAAAGGCCTTGGCGACGAACGTGCCACCGGGCTTCAGCACTTCGATGGCGAAATCGATGGCCGCCTCGATCAGCCCCACGATCCGCAGGTGGTCGGTCTCGCGGTGGCCGACGGTGTTCGGCGCCATGTCCGAGAGCACCACGTCCGGAGCACCACCCAGCAGCTCGATCAGCCTGGGCGCGCACTCGGGGTCGGTGAAGTCCATCTGCAGGATCTTGGCGGGGGGGAGAGGGTCGACCTCAAGCAGGTCGACGCCCACGATGTTTGTGACGCCCCGCAGGATCGCGATCTGGGTCCAACCGCCCGGGGCCAGCCCCAGGTCGACGACGCGGGCGCCCGGCTTGAAGAAGCGGTGCTTGTCGTCGATCTCGGTGATCTTGAAGGCCGCACGGCTGCGATAGCCCATGGCGCGGGCCTTCGCCGAGAAGGGGTCGTTGACCTGGCGGTTCAGCCAGGCCTGCTGGCTGGGGGTGCGCTGCTTGGCGGTCTTCAGGCGCGCGGGCTTGCCACGCCCGCCTTCCAGGCCGCCGGTGGGCGGCTTCACCATGCGCTTGCGGGGAGTGTCGTCGGTCATTCCGCCGCAATAGCACGCTTCGGGGCCCGGCCGCGGCGGCGCTTGCGACGGCGGCGTCCGGCGCGTTCGGACATCAGCGACAGGAGGATGCCCTCACGCAGGCCACGGTCGGCCACGCGTACGCGGCTGCAGGGCCACTGTTCCTGCACGGCCTGCAGGATCGCGGCGCCCGCCAGCACGAGGTCGGCGCGATCCGGGCCTATGCAGGGCTGTGCGGCCCGCTCAGCGGCGCTGAGCGCCAGAAGGCTTCCGGCCGCGGCGTCGCACTGGTCGCGGGTCATCCAGATGCCGTCGACGCGATTCCGGTCGTAGCGCGGCAGGCGCAGGTGCATGCCGGCCAGACTGGTTATGGCGCCCGAGGTGCCCACAAGGTGGGCCTTGTCGGCCTCGAACAGCGGCTTCATCGGATCGGCCCGCTTGAAGGCGGCGATTTCGGCCTTCACGTGGTCGACCATCTGGCGGAACCAGCCCTCGGTAGGAACCTCGCCTTCCGGAAAGCGCTCGGCCAGCGTGACCACACCGATCGGCACCGACAGCCAGGCCCGCACCGGCGGCGGGCCCACAGTCGGCGCAGCCTTCAGATCGACCCAAGAGAGCTCGGTGGACCCCCCGCCGACATCGACCACCAGCGCGGCCTCGTGGCGGTCGTCCAGGAGGTTGAGGCATCCGGTCACCGACAGGCGGGCTTCCTCCTGCGGCGTGATGATCTGCAGCTTGACCCCAGTCTCGTTGGCGACGCGGTTGACGAAGGCCTGACCGTTCGCGGCCATGCGACAGGCCTGGGTCGCGATGGCGCGGAACTTCACCACCTTGCGGCGACGCACCTTTTCGCCCGACACCTTGAGCGCCGCCAGCGCGCGTTCCATGGCCGCTTCCGACAGCCTGCCGCTGTGCGACAGTCCTTCGCCCAGGCGCACGATGCGGGAATAGGCTTCGACCACGCGGAAACTTCCGCCGGCCGGCGTGGCGATCAGAAGTCGGCAGTTGTTGGTGCCGAGATCCAGCGCGGCGTAGCAGACCTGCTCGCCCAAAGACCTCCCCCGGCCGTCACTCTTCGGCCCGGGCGCGCGCGGCGCCTCACTCATGGACTTGTCATTCCGTCCTACGCAGGCGCCGCCGCCCTGGGAGGCGCCTCATTTCGCAGCGACCTTAGCAAGCGTCGAAGATCGCAGGAAGACGACGGTTGAATGACGCCCGCGCGGCACTACGTTCATCTTCCAGTCAGAAGCAGGGGTTTAGATTCGCGCCTATGAGCACGCGACTCGCCAAATTCACGATCGGCCAAGTCGTCCGCCACCGCGTGTACCCGTTCCGTGGCGTGATCTTCGACGTCGATCCGATGTTCTCGAACACCGAGGAGTACTGGCTGTCGATCCCGGAGCACATCCGGCCGCACAAGGACCAGCCCTTCTACCACCTGCTCGCCGAGAACGACGACAGCAGCTACGTCGCCTATGTCTCGGAACAGAACCTCGAGCTGGACGCGACCGGGCAGCCGGTGGGACACCCGCAGGCCTCGCTGATCTTCGACGCCTTCAAGGAAGGCCAGTATCACCTGCGCCCGGGCATCGGGCACTAGCGCCGATCCGCCGCACGGCCTGCCGGCGCATGATTTTGCCGGCGTTCGTCGATTTTGAGGCCAATTCCGAACGGAACTTTCCGAGAAACGTCGCCATGCTTCGCGCATGGCCGACGATCTGAGCCTCATTCCGCCGCCCGGGGCCCGCGCTGACTGGACCATCGACCAGGGCTGGGAACGCTATTCTCAGGCCGAGCACGACGTCTGGATCACGCTCTACGAGCGCCAGGCGAAGCTGCTGACAGGCCGGGCCTGCGATCCGTTCCTCAAAGGCCTGGACGCGCTGGACCTGCACCGGGCCGGCATCCCCGACTTCAGCCGCATCAACGAGGAGCTGACGAGGCTTACCGGCTGGAGCGTCGTGGCTGTGCCGGGGCTCGTGCCGGACGCGGTGTTCTTCGATCATCTCGCCAACCGCAGGTTCCCTGCCGGGCAGTTCATAAGACGCGCCGATCAGCTTGATTATCTTCAGGAACCCGACGTCTTCCACGATGTGTTCGGCCACGTTCCGATGCTGACCGACCCCACCTTCGCGGACTACATGGCGGCCTACGGTCAAGGCGGACTTCGGGCCCTCGGACTCGGCCAGCTGCACAATCTGGCGCGCCTCTACTGGTACACGGTGGAGTTCGGGCTGCTGCAGACGCCGGCGGGTCTGCGGATCTATGGCGCCGGCATCGTCTCCAGCCGGGCGGAATCGATTTTCGCCCTCGACGACCCTTCGCCCAACCGCCTGGGCTTCGATCTCGAACGCGTCATGCGCACGCCCTACCGGATCGACGACTTCCAGCAGGTCTACTTCGTGATCCCGTCGCTGCAGGCGCTTCTGGACTCCACCCTGGCCGACTTCGGCGCGCTCTATCCCCGGCTGGAGGGCCAGACGGACATCCCGATCGACGCGATCACGCCCAGCGACAAGGTGTTCACGCGCGGCACACAGGCGTATGCGCGCGAACAGGGCGCCCACGCTTCGTAGAGCCCCCTAGTAGTCCTTCCGCCACCGGATCGCGATGCGGTTGCCCGACTGGCCGGTCAGCCGCGACAGCAGCGACAGGTTCTTGCGGATCCGCCATTCCACCTGGGCCGAAGGCCCGTCGCGGCCGCCCCCCGCGATCTCGAGGTAGATGTCGTCGGTCAGGTACTTGCCGCCTGAGACGGTGACGCCCGAGGCGTCGTCGCCGCCGAACGCCAGCCGGTCGAGGCCTGCGAACGCGCGCAGGTTGCCGATGATGTCGAAGCCGCCGCCTCCGGCCAGCGACGACAGCGCCGAGGCCAGTTGCGCGGCCTCCACCGCCGAGAGTTGCGAGGCCGAGCGTCCGAACAGCACCTCGGACAGGATCTCGTCATTAGGCAGCGAGGGCGACGAGGCCAGCGTGATCTCGGGCCGGGCCGCCGTGCCGCGAATCCGCACGGTGACGGTCAGGGCCGGGTCGGTGCGGGTCGCGTCCAACTGCAGGCGGATGTTCTGCAACTGGCTCGAGAGGTAGACCACGCCGCGGTCGTCGAACTCGAACCGCTTGCCGGCGAAATCGTAGTCGCCGCGCACCACGCGGGCGGCGCCCGACAGTTCGGGTCGGGTGGTCGTTCCCGTCACCCGCGCGTCCAGCGACAGCTCCACATCGAGACCGCGCCCCCTCAGGTAGACGTGGCGGGGCGCGCGCAGTTTCACATCCATGGCCCAGCCGTCACCGCGGCGGACGCGAGGCGGCAAGGCGGCGGGCAGGTCGTCCGGGCGGTTGATCTCCTTCACGTCCATGGCGACCACCCCTGACGGGACAGGCGGATCGGCGGCTACGTCGGCGCGGTCGATGATTAGGTCGCCGGTCAGACGCACCTGACCATCGGCGGCGCGGTTGATGGTGGCCTGGCCGGTGGCCGAGGCCGTGGCGATCTCGTTGTCGATCAGCCGGAACTGGCGCAGGTCAAGGCGGAAGGTCGAGACACCGTCCCGCGCCAGGCTGACGCGGCCCTGCCCGCTCACCTGGCCGCCGCGGCCATCGACGCCGCGGGCTTCGGTGACATTGACCGCACTCTCGTCGAACACCGCCTTGAGTGTCACGTCGCGCAGGGTCAGGCCGGTGCCGCCGTCGTCGAAACGGCCCTGCTCCACCGAGACCCGTCCGGTGGCCCGGGGCGCCGCCAGCGTGCCGGCCAACGTCCCTTCCGTACGGACGAAGCCGGCCAGCGCGCGCTCGCCGCCGATGGCGATGTCCCACAGCGGGCTCACCTCGCCCTCGGCGAAAAAGCGGCCGCGCATCGGGCGCTGGCGCGCGATAGCGATCCGGAAGGGCTTGGCCGAGGCCTCGGTGGGTAGCACCAGATTGGCGTTGGCCCGCAGTCCCTGTGCGTTGTTGGTGACGACTTCCAGGGTCAGGCTCTGATCGGCCAGGGTGGCCTTCAGAACGCCATCCATGCCCAGCTCGGTGGGCGTGCCCTTGCCGCGCGCCTCGCTCAGGCGGGCGTTCAACGTGCCGGTGAGCTGCTCGCCACGCCCCTGTATCGCCAGGGTGGCGTCGATCCGGCCGTCGAGGTCGGCATTGAACAGGTTCAGGCCCATCCGGGTGACCCGCGCGTCGATGTCGGCCGCGTCGCCCCGCAGGGCCGCGTCCAGATCCAGGCGCCCCCCATCCGATCCGGCCAGGCGAACTCTCGCGCTCTGGTCAGGCCCGCCGAAGCGGAACGACGCCGTTTCGGTGGTGTGCAGGTCGCGGCCGCCCAGCGTGCCCTTCCCGTCGAAGGTGGCAAGCCAGCCGGACTGCTGGTCGTCGAGCACGCCGCGCCCCTCGGCGGTCCAGGCGCCCTGTCCTGACGAACCGCGCGCATCCACGGAGAATGGCAGCCGGCCCAGCGGGCCGTCGGCGGTCAGCCGCACCGATCGGAACAGAATGTCGGACGCGCCCTGGCGCACGTTCTGACCGGTGAGGTTCAGCGTGGCGCGCGGTCCGCCAGGCGCATCGACGATCCGCGCGGCGCCCGCGATACGGCCCGAGTCGATGAAGGCGCCCCTGGTCACGTCCAGGGTCAGATCGGCGGCCGACGGGCTGCGCGCGCGCAGGGAGAGCGCGCCTTCCGCCCTCAGGCCGCCCGCGTCGACTGAAAGGTCCGTCAGGTCGACGCCGCCGCGCGGGAAGCGGAAGTCCGACCTGGCGCGGGCCGGCCCGTATTGACTGCTGGCGGTGAGCGCGACCTGCCCCGACGAGCCGTCGGCCTGGCGCTGGAAGGTGAGCGTGAGGCGGCCGTCGCGGAGCGGCAGGCGCGGAATATCGATCTGTTCCAGCTCGGCGGTCAGGTCGAGCCGGGGCGCCGAGAGCTGACCGGTGACGCCGCCGGTTCCTTTCGCGCGGCCGGTGATTTCGACCGGGCCGGCGCGGAAGGGGCCCGTCGCGGTCCAGTCGGCTTTGAACGCCAGACGTCGGTCGCGCTCCATCACGCCCGCGGCGCTGGCGTCCAACGAAGCGCCGTCCAGGTCGGCCTTGGCCACGGCCAGGCGGCCCGCCTGCCAGTTGGCCTGGACCTCCAGGCGCGGCCTGGGCCCCAGCAAGCGGTCGAGCTCGGCCATGCCGACGGCGAACCTGTCGCCCGTGGCGTCGGCGGTGAAGGTCCAGGGGGCTCCCGCGCCGGCCTGTGTCGCCGACCAGTCGAGGCTGGCGCCGCCAGAGGCGCCCAACCGCGCCTCGGCGAGGTTCGACAGCTGGGCCTTGCCCTTGAAGTTCAGGCCGCCCAGCAGGCCCCGGCCGCCGCTGGCCTGCACCTTGAGGCCCCGCCCCTTCAGATCGAGCGACGTCATCAGGAACTGCCCGTTGGCCAGGCGCTGGCCTTCGAAGTCGGCAGTGGGCGCGCCGCCAAGGAACGTCGCCACGAACCCGGAGCCTCGCCCGCCCGCGCCCGCCAGCCGGGCCTTCAGCGCATAGCCGGCCTTGCTGCGCGACAGGCTCAGCGGCCCCGAGATCCGCGCCAGCCCGTAACCGCCCAGTTCGGCTTCCGCGACCATGCCCGAACCCGCAAACACCCAGTCCGAGCCGTCGGCTGTGATGGCCCCAGTGATACGAGCCGGACCCATCTTCGGGCCGCCAGTGATCCGCGACAGTGAGCCCGCCTGTGCGTCCAGCCGAACCTGACTCAGTCTCCGCTTTCCCAGGTCGCCGGGTCCCCAGGCGTGCAGGCTCAGCGCATCGGACGCCAGCCTGGCGTCCAGCGCATAGACCCCGGGGCCGGTCCTGCGACCGGTCACCCCGAACCGAACGTCGCCGCCGAACCGCTGGGCAAGGCCTGTCGTCAGCCGCGACGCCGTGAGCAGGATGCGCCCCGACGCCTCCCCGCCCCGCGGGTTCCAGGCGCCGCTGGCGACGAGGGGCGACGCCGCGCCCGATGTGGCCTTGGCGGTGAAGCGGCCCTGTGAGGCGGTCCCATCTGCGCGGATGTCGAGGCCGAACGGTCGGTCGGGCGCGAGCCCGATCGCGCCGGCCAGGGCGCCGCCCCGCGCCTCCTCGGCGTCGGCGACCAGCCTCAGAGGCCCCACTCCCCCCAGGGCGAAGTCGAGCTCCAGGTGATCGCCGGGGTGCAGGACGCTCTTGGCGCTGAGCTTTCCTGATCGCCGGCCCCCGCGCTCGAGGTCCAACGCCAGCCGCATGTCGTAGACGCCGCGCGTGTAGCTGAACGCGGCTTCCATCGTCAGGCGGCTGCGGATCTGGTCGATGTGAAACGACACCGGCAGGCCGCGATCCTTGCCCTTGGGGGCCAGCGTAGGCCTCCGTAGGACACGAACGCTGTCGGCCTCGATCAGGTCGGCGTCGAACCGCCGCCTCAGGAGCTCCAGGTAGCGCCAGGACACATGGACGTTTCGGGCCTCCAGCCAGATGCCCTGTTCGTCGCGAATGGTCAGCCGCGCCACGCGCGCGTCACGCCAGATGTCTCCCGACAGGCCCTCGATCTTCAGCCGCCCGAAGCGGCCGATCTTCAGGCCGTCGGTCCGGGCCTCGATCAGTATCCGGGCCTGAGGCAGGAGCACGCCGTAGCGCAGCGTGGCGACGCCCAGCAGCAACAGCGCCAGCAGACCCAGCGCGACCGCCGTGATCGCCTTCGGGATCGCCGAGCGCTTCAGCGCCGCCGGGATGGCGGGCGAGGTGTGGGGGTCCGAGCTCAAAAGCTCTGACCAATGCTGACGTAGACCTGGAAGGGCGCTTCGCCGCGCCGCTTGACCACCGGCGTGGCGACGTCGATGCGGATCGGCGCGAAGCCCAGATTATAGCGCACGCCGAGGCCCGCCCCGACCGCAAGGTCCATGAAGTCGATCGGACCCGACGAGCCTACGGCCCCGGCGTCCACGAAGGCGGCGAAACCCCACTTCGGCGTCAGGTCGCGCCGCACTTCGAACGACGACTCGAACAGGAAGACGCCGCCGCGCGGTGTGTTGTCGGCGAGCCGCGGGCCCACCGCCTGGTAAGGAAAGCCCCGCACCGAGCCTCCGCCACCGGCATAGAAGCGCTGCGAGGCCGGGATCTGGTCGACGGTGCCGTTCAGGATGCGCCCCAGCCGCAGCCGACCGGCCAGCACGGTGCGGGCCTGCTTGTCCAGCGACTGGTAGTACGAGCCCTGAGCCACAGCACGCAGGTACGGCAGGTTGGTGTCGCCCAGGATCAGGGTCGGCTCCAGCCGCGCGCTCAACTTCCAGCCGCTGGTGGGGTTGAGCGGGTCGTTCGACTTGTCGAGCAGCAGGTCGCCCAGCGTGCCCACCGTGATGAGGTCGCGGCCCAGCGATGTGAGCGTCCCGGCCTTCAGCTCCTCGGTCTGGCTATAGTCGAGCGAGCCGCCCACCGTCACATAAGAGGTGCGGCCGTAGCGTCGGGTGACGTCGGCTTCCACGCCGACCCCGGTCTCGTCGTAGGCGTCGGTGCGCACGCGATAGGCGGCCGCGGTGGTCTTCAGCGTCTGCTGCGGCCGTCGCCAGTGAGGCAGCGAGAGGTCAGCGCCCACACGGCTGTCGCGCGTCGAGACCTGGCCGAACAGCGCCGAGGTGTCGGCGCGGCGGAAGCGGTTGTAGTGCGTCCAGCGCGCGTTCACGCCCAGGCCGTCGGCGGTGTCGTAGCTGGCGCCGGCCTCCAGGGTGTGGCGGGCCCGTTCGGCGACGCTCACGACCACCGGACGCAGGCCCTCGGACGTCGCCTTCTCGGGCGGCGCAAGGGCGACGGTGACGCTGTCGTAGACGCCGGTGTCCAGCAGCCGGCGCTCCAGTTCGGCCACGTCCTTGGGGTCGTAGATCTCGCCCGACTTCCAGGGGGCGAGGCGATGCATCCAAGCGGACCTTGTCCGCAGGCCCGGCGTGACGTCCAGCCCGTCCAGGCGCACCAGCCGCCCGGCGGCGATCTTGTAGGTCGGCCTTACGGTGAAGTCGGCGTGGTCCACAATGACCTCGCGGGGTTCCGAGACGACGTCGGCGTAGCCGCGCTCCTGCATCGCAGCCACGGCCCGCCCTTCGGCGGCCACCACATCGCCCGCGCGGCCCGGAGCCCCCGGGGTCAGCGCCAGCGCGGCGCGGGCAGCCTCCTCGGCTTGGGCGTCGGGCTGCTCTCCCTGCCAGTCGATGGCGGGGGCGGCCAGGTTGAAGCGGCGCCCTGGGACGACGCGAACCAGCGGCGCCGGTGGATCGGTTTCACTGACCTCGGGCTCGACCACCGCGGCGTAGTAGCCTTCGGAGCGCAGGACGGCGATGGCGTCCTCGGCGGCGGCGCGGGCGCGTCGGCGGGCCTCGAAGCGGTTCTCGATGGGTCGGTCGGTCTCGCCCACGACCCGTTGGATCGTCGCGCGCAGGTCGGCCGGCCTCGAAGCGGTTCTCGATGGGTCGGTCGGTCTCGCCCACGACCCGTTGGATCGTCGCGCGCAGGTCGGCCGGCATATCGCCCTGGATCACCGCGCGAGGTTCGGCGGCTGCGGCGGGGCTGCAGATGGCCGCCGAGACGGCGGCGGCGTAGAGCAGTCGACCCAAGCCACGAATCCTCAGGTTTAGCCCCCGCCCCAGGATTAGCCGTGCGAGGCAGATGTGTCATCCGACGTGGGCGCCCAATTCTTAGGCAGTCTCAGCCCGCATCTCTTGCGCGGACCGAATTTGAGGGCCCGGCTATCGGCGGGGCCCTAAGCGTCCTACAGATTTGAAGTCTGTACGGCGGCAAGCGTGGAATCGATCGTGAGCGTGAAGCGGGACGACCCGGCCCTGGAAACGCCTTCTCCGGCGGCGGTTGCGCCGGCCACGCCCTACGACGAGATGCTGACCCCCGACGGCCGGGTGCGCCCGCACTACGCGGCTTTGGACGCCCGGCTCTCTACCCTTTCTCCCGACGAGCTGGCCGAGCGGCAGCGGACCCAGGAGCGGTTCTTCCTGCTCCAGGGCATCACCTTCACCGTCTACGGCGCCGAGAGCTCGACCGAGCGGATCATCCCCACCGACATACTGCCGCGCATCATCGCGGCGGCCGAGTGGGCGCGCATCGAAGCCGGCCTGACCCAGCGCCTGCGCGCGCTGAACATGTTCCTGGCCGACATCTACTCGGAACAGCAGATCCTGATGGACGGGGTGGTCCCACGCGAGCTGGTGCTGAACGCGCCCAGCTATCGGCGCGAGATGCAGAACCTGTACGTGCCCCACAAGGCCTACGCCAACGTCTGCGGCTCGGACCTCATCCGCCAGGAGAACGGCGAGTTCGCGGTGCTGGAGGACAACCTGCGGGTCCCGTCCGGCGTCTCATACATGCTGGCCAACCGTGAAGCGTCGCGCCGCGTGTTCCCGGGCACCTTCCGCGCCTCGGGCGTGCGCTCGATCGACCGCTATCCCGACCTCTTGCTGACCACGCTCAAGAGCATGGCGGCCGATTGGCGGCCCAATCCGCAGGTCGTGGTGCTGACGCCGGGAGTCTACAACTCAGCCTACTACGAGCACGCCTACCTGGCGCGGCTGATGGGCGTGCCGCTGGTTGAGGGCCGCGACCTCGTGGTCCACGACAACATGGTCTACATGCGGACCACGACGGGCCTGCGGCGGATCGACGTGATCTATCGACGGGTTGACGACGACTTCATCGACCCCCTCACCTTCCGGCGCGACAGCTCGCTGGGCGCGGCGGGCCTGTTCAACGCCTACCGGGCCGGCAACGTGGTGATCTGCAACGCCCCGGGCACCGGCGTCGCCGACGACAAGGCGGTCTACGCCTACGTCCCGGAGATCATCAAATATTACCTGGGCGAAGACGCGATCCTCCCCAACATCGAAACCTACCTTTGCCGCGAGAAGTCCCAGCTCAGCCACGTGCTGGCCAACCTCGACAAGCTGGTGGTCAAGGCGGTGGGCGCGTCGGGCGGCTACGGGATGCTGGTGGGCCCGCATTCGACCAAAGCCCAGCAGGCCGAGTTCGCCGAGGCCCTGCGCGCCGACCCCGAGAACTACATCGCCCAGCCGACCATCCAGCTCTCGACAGCCCCCTGCCTGATCGATCACGCCGTCGAGGCCCGGCACGTCGACCTGCGGCCGTTCATCCTCTCGGGCGAGAAGATCGTGGTGACGCCGGGCGCTCTGACCCGTGTGGCGTTGAAGAAGGGATCGCTGGTGGTCAACTCCAGCCAGGGCGGCGGCTCGAAGGACACCTGGGTGCTCTCCGACGGCAAGGGTGACCGGGCATGATGCTGGCTCGGGTGGCGGACAGCCTCTACTGGATCGGGCGCTACGTGGAGCGCGCCGAGCACATGTGCCGACTCTCGGACGTGATGCTGTCGGCCACGCTGGACCGGTCGGAAGCGGCCTCCCAGGTGGCGCGGATCGCGCTGTCGGCGGTGGGCGACCCCGACGTGGCCAAGGCCAAGACGCCCTATGACGCGGCGCTGGCGCTGGCGCTGGACAAGGACGACGACGGCTCGATCATCTCGTCGATCTCTCGGGCCCGCGAGAACGCGCGGCAGGTGCGCGACCAGATCACCACCGAGACCTGGGAACGGCTCAACCTCATCTACCTGCGCATGACCGACCCCGACGCGGGCAAGTCGTTCGCCGAAGGCAGCCAGCTGTTCCTGCACGACACCATCGCCGACCTGCACCTGTTCAAAGGGGCCGGCGACGCTACCATGAGCCACGGCGAGGGCTGGAGCTTCCTGCTCCTGGGCGTCTATCTCGAGCGCGCCCAGCTGATTGGGTCGTTGCTGGAAGTGGTGTTTGGCGAGGGCCGCCGTCGCCGTCCGGTGGGCGATCACTTCGCACTGACCAGCGTGCTGCGCATGGGCTGCGCACTGGAGCCCTATCTGCGGGTCTACACGGCCGAGATGCAGCCTCGCTACATCCTGCAGTTCCTGCTGCTGGACGAGGACTTTCCCCGCTCGATCCGCTTCTGCACCCAGGAGATCGAGTCCCATCTGTCGGCGATCATCCGCCACGCGGGCATGGCGGGCAGCGTCGGCCCCGACCGTCTGGCGGGCCGCCTGCGGGCCCGCCTGCAGTACGCCGACCTGGACGAGATCGAGGTGCAGGGCGCCAGCGCCTTCCTCAAGAACGTGCTCGACGAATGCGCCGCGATCCACCGCAGCCTCTACGACGCCTTCGTCGCCTACTCCCTCGAAGACCGGCTCCCGGCCTAAGGATATCGCAGCGTGCTTCTCGAGATCCGCCACGTCACCCAGTACCGCTACGCCGTCCCCGTGCGCGAGAGCGTCATGGAGATCTGGATGCAGCCGCAGAAGAGCATCCGCCAGCGGCTGGTGAGTTTCGACCTGGACCTGGAGCCGGCCGCGCAGGTGTTCAGCTACGCCGACAGCTTCGGCAACGCCGTCTACCATTTCGACGTGCCGCATCCGCACGACAAGCTGAGCATCACCGCCCGCGCGGCGGTGGAAACCCAGGCGCCCACGCCCGTGCCTGAGAACCTGGACCAAGGCGAATGGGACCGGCTTCGCTCGGATTTCCTGCGGGGCGAGTGCTTCGACTTCCTGCGCCCCCATGGCTTTGCGCGCGAGAGCGAGGCGCTGCACAAGTATATGGCCGATCACGATATCGACGGCCTTCGCGGACGCGATCCGCTGTCGGCCCTGAAGGCGCTGAACCAGACCATCTACGACAGCTTCGGCTACGAGGCGGGCGTGACGCGCGCCGACAGCCCGATCGACGACGTGCTGAAGGCCAGGAAGGGCGTCTGCCAGGACTTCGCCCACGTGATGATCGCCATCTGCCGGTCCTGGGGCATCCCGGCGCGCTACGTGTCGGGCTATCTGTTCACCGACCGCAAACATGGCGACCGCTCGGACCCGGACGCCACCCACGCCTGGGTCGAGGTATTCCTGCCCAGCCTCCGCTGGATCGGCTTCGACCCCACCAACAACACACCCGCCACCGAGCGCCACGTGGCGTGCGCGGTCGGCCGCGACTACTCCGACGTGCCGCCGTCACGCGGTGTCTACAAGGGCGAGGCCGACAGCCAACTCGCAGTGGGCGTCACGGTGCGCAAGGCGCGCGCCGCGATCAGCGAGCCTGAGTTCCTGCGCGTCTCCGCCATGTCGCGCGGTGGCGGCCAGGCGAACCGCCGGGTCCAGGGCGCCGCACAGCACCAGCAGCGCCTTCACCAGATGCAGCAGCAACAGCAGTAGGGGCGCTGCGGCGGGAGAGCGCTCTTGCGATGACGCTCTGACCCACCGTCCTGAACGGGGCCCGGAATGGGCGCGCCGGTCGGCCGTCGTAGCCCGCCGCAGCGGGGCCAATATAGGTCAGCTTCGCTTCCGGAACAGGGTCGCGATCGTGGCGACCGCGGTTTCGGCCTCGACGCGATCGGGCGCCTCGTTGGCGTCATTGTAGCCGTGCGACTCGTCCGGTCCCATCACCTGAACGCCAATCCCGTCCCGACGACCGACCGTGGCGACGCCCTGATACGTGACGCCGTAGTTGACCTCCGGCTGCGGGATCAGCCAGGCGATCTGTCCACGGACGGGGACGATGCTCTCGTCCTTCCAGAGGTCGCGGGCGCCGTAGCCGGTGCAGTTGATCACCACCTTCTGCTTCAGCGCCGACAGCTGGGCCGGTGTCTGGAACTCCATGAGTTCGAAGCGACCCCCGCCGATGAGGAAGTCGTTCATCAGCGTGTGGCCGTAGGCGGCCAGGTTGAACATGGGGAAGGTCGCGCGCCGGACATAAGGGGCCGGGAACGGGTGCTCCCCTGGCTCCAAGGCGATGGCGCGCGGGGTCAGGTCGGCGACCCGACTACCGTAGTGAGCGAACCCCATCGGGTCGGGGGCCTGGGCCGGCGGCGTGTTCGAGACCATGTAGCGGGTGGTCCATTCCACCGGGGCATCGGCCAGGCCCAGGTATTGCTGGTGCATCCGGAACGACCTGCGCGCCATGTCTTCCCAAAGCGCGGGAAACGCGGCGTCCACCGATCCGGCCAGCGCGATGCGGCTGTCGGGCGACCAGACCCCCGTGGCGCGCGCCGAGCGGGCGTCGGGCAGCCGCTCCTTCGCGTAGATCGTCACCCGAGCCCCGGCCCGCTGGGCGACGGTGGCTGCGGTCAGGCCCAGGGCGCCGCAGCCGATCACCGCGATGTCGCGCTCACCGCCCGCCAGCGCGGTCTTCACCGCGATCAGCGCCGAGCCCCAGCCCAGCGACCAGCCCGAGCCGCCGTGGCCGTAGTTGTGCACCACCAGCTTGTCGCCAACGGTCTCCGCGTCCATGCGGGGGCCGGCCGCTCGGAAGGGGCGCAGGCAGACGGTGACGCCCATGATCCGGTCGGCCTTGGCGTCGATCGGCGCCAACTGCGGCGGGGCCCGGAAGCCTGGCGCGGCCGGCGCGCCCTCCCCCACCGTCGCGCAGCCTCCCAGCAGGCCGAGCCCGCCGATCGCCGCGGAGCGCTGGAGGAACAGCCGACGGTCGGCACGGGATAGAGATTCCATGGACCGACTGTCGAGGTATGCGGGCGCGCAAGGCAAGCCGTCTCGCCGACGCCGCTTTGCTGGGGATTCATGCGATGCGGAAAGAGGCGCGTGCAACCGCGTCTGCCCGATTCCGAGCCGTCCAAATTCCGGCGGCTAGAGCTTGGGTCGCTCGGTGAGGTCCGACCCCGTGATCTGGTAGTAGACCAGCTCGGCCACGTTGGTGGCGTGGTCGCCGATCCGCTCCAGATTCTTGGCGATGAACAGCAAATGGGTGGAGTCTTCCACCGCGGCCGGATCCGCCACCATGCCCGCCACGATCTCGCGCAGCACGCCGTCGTGGCGCTCGTCGATCTCGGTGTCCTTGAGCCAGACGTTGTAGGCGCCTTGGGCGTCCTCGGCGCGGTAGGCGTTGACCACGGCCGCCAGCCGCTCCGCCGCCAGGTGGCCCAGCTCCGCGATCAGCGCGGCTTTGTCCTCCGGCGCGGCGGCGCCCAAGCGCCCCACCCGCTTGCCGATGTTCTTGGCCAGGTCGCCGCAGCGTTCGAGCTGCATGGCGATCTTCATGGCCGCGATGGGCCGACGCAGGTCGTCAGCCATCGGCTGGTGCAGCGCGATGAAACGGATGGCGTTCTTCTCGATCTCGGCGTCCTGCAGATCCAGCGCATCATCGGCCCGAACAACCTTGGCGGCATCGGCCAGATCGTGGCGGACAAAGACGTCGATGGCGGCGCGCACCTGCGCGACCGCCAGGTCGCCCATGGCGGCCACACTGTGGGAAAGCGCGCCGAGCCCCGTGTCGACCGACTTGAGAGTATGATCCATCGGGGACGCTCCTAGCCGAACCGGCCGGTGATGTAGTCGCGGGCCCGGGTCGTGACCGGGCTGGTGAACAGCTGCTCGGTCTCGCCGAATTCCACCAGCTTGCCCAGGTACATGAACCCGGTGTGGTCCGAGAGGCGTGCGGCCTGACCCATGTTGTGTGTGACGATGACGATGGTGTAGTCGCGCTTCAGCTCAGCGATGGTTTCCTCGAGACGCGCCGTCGAGATCGGGTCCAGCGCCGAGGCCGGCTCGTCGAGCAGCAGTATCTCGGGCCGCACAGCGATCCCGCGCGCAACGCAAAGGCGCTGCTGCTGGCCGCCCGAGAGCGACAGGCCGCTTTCCTTCAACTTATCCTTCACCTCGTCCCAGAGGGCTGCGCGGCGCAGGCTCTCCTCGACGCGGATGGCCAGGTCGGGCTTGGACATCGGTTCATACAGACGCACGCCGTAGGCGACGTTGTCGAAGATCGACATCGGGAACGGCGTCGGCTTCTGGAAGACCATGCCGATCCGGGCGCGCAGCGCGGCGACATCGACCCTGGGTCCCAGGACGTCGACGCCGTCGAGCAGCACCTGACCCGTCGCCTTCTGGCCGGGATAGAGGCTGTACATCCTGTTCAGCGTGCGCAGCAGGGTGGACTTGCCGCAGCCGGAGGGGCCGATCAGCGCCGTCACCGCATTGGCGGCGAACGACACTGAGACATCGAAGAGGGCCTGCTTGCCGGAGTAGAAGAAGTTCAGATCCTTGATCTGCAGCTTCACCGTTTCGGGCGGCAGCTCGAGAACCGCGGTCTCCTGCGGGGTTTCCACTTGCACGTTCATGAGCGGTTGGGCTCCCGGGCGAGGATGCGGGCCACGACGGTCACCGTCAGCACGGTGGCCGCGATCAGCATGGCGCCGGCCCAGGCCAGGCGCCGCCAATCGTCGTAGGCCGATAGGGCGAAGTTGAAGATCACCACGGGCAGATTGGCCGTGGGCTTGGTGAGGTCGAGGCTGAGGAACTGGTTGTTCAACGCCGTGAACAGCAACGGCGCCGTCTCGCCCGAGATGCGCGCGAAGGCCAGCAGCGCGCCGGTCAGCATGCCCGCGCGGGCCGCCTTCCAGATGACGGCCAGGATGGTCCGCCACATCGGCGCGCCCAGGGCGACGCTGGCTTCGCGCAGCGCCACAGGCTGCAGCCGCAGGACGTCTTCGGTGGTCCGGGTGATGACGGGCGCCGCGATAAGCGCCAGGGCCACGGCCCCGGCGAAGCCGGAGAAGCCCTTCAGCGGCGCGACCAAGATGTAATAGACGAAGAGGCCGACCAGAATCGACGGCGCCGAGAGCAGCACATCGTTCAGGAAGCGGATGACCTTGCCGTAGTAGCTGTCGCGGGCGAACTCCGACAGCCAGGTCCCGGCCAGAACGCCCACGATCACCGCAGCCACCATCGCCACTGCGCACATCATGAGCGAGCCCAGGATGGCGTTGAGAAGCCCGCCCTCCGACCCGGGGGCCGGCGTCGACTTGGTGAAGATGTTGAGGTCGAGGCCGCCGATGCCCTGGCTGAGCAGCGACCAGAGAATGGCCGCCAGCGCCAGGACCGCCACCAGGGTGGCGATCCAGCAGAACACGAGGAAGACGCCCTCGCTGATGCGCCGGGAAAGGCGCGGGCCAGTGGCGACGGTCATGCGTGCACCTGGCGTCCGATCAGCAGCCGGGCCAATGCCAGGACCGCGAAGGTGATGACGAAGAGGACGAGACCCAGCGCGATCAGCGAGGCCGAGTGCAGCCGGTCGGTCGCCTCGGCGAACTCGTTGGCGATGGTCGACGCGATAGTCGAGCCCGAGGCGAAGATCGAGGTCGGGAAGCCGTGCGAATTGCCGATGATGAAGGTGACCGCCATTGTCTCGCCCAGGGCGCGGCCCAGTCCCAGCATAACCGCCCCGATCGCGCCGGTGCGGATGTAGGGTAGGCTGACCTTGGTGATCACCTCGAAGGTGGTCGAGCCCAGGCCATAAGCGCTCTCCCTGACCTGGGGCGGGATGGTCAGAAGCAGCTCGCGCGTGGTCGCCGCGATGAATGGCAGGATCATGATTGCCAGGATGATCGAGGCCGACAGGATGCCTGCACCGTTGGGCACGCCCGCGGTGATCTTTTCCCAGAACGAACCCGGTTCGACCGACATCATGATCGGCATCTGCACATGCTTGGCGAACCAGGGGGCGAAAACGAACAGGCCCCACATGCCGTAGACGATCGAGGGGATGCCCGCGAGCAGTTCGACCGCCGTACCGATGGTCCGGCGCAGGATCGGCGGACACAGCTCGACCAGAAAGATCGCGATGCCGAACGCGAGCGGCAGGGCGAAGAGAAGCGCGAGGGTGGCGGTCACCAGCGTGCCGGTCACCGCGCCCGCCGCGCCATAGATCTCCTGGACGGGATCCCAGTTCGAGCTGGTGAAGAACCCGAACCCGAATGCCTCGAAGGCCGGCCAGCCGCCGATGGCGAGCGAGATCACGATCCCGCCAAGCGCCGTCAGCAGGAAGGTGGCGGCGCTGAAGCAGAGGATCTCGAAGGCGCGGTCCAGGCCCGTGCCGCGCGCAATGCGCGGCGGGGTCGGGACGTCTGCAGCCGAGACGTCGGCGGCTGTTGTCATTGGGCGGCCGGCGTATAGACCGGCTTGCCGTCAGGGCCGACGATCGTGGCCCAGCTCTGCCGGACCTGAGCCTTCAGGGCCGGCGGCAGCGGCACATAGGCGAGCTCGCCCGCGGCGGCGTCGCCCTTGTTGTAGGCCCAGTCGAAGAAGCTGAGGACGGCCTTGCCGGTGGCCGCGTCAGACTGCGACTTGTGGACCAGGATGAAGGTGGCGCCCGTGATCGGCCACGAACCCGCGCCCGGCTGGTTGATCAGCAGCTGGTAGAAGCTGGGGGCCTTGGTCCAGTCGGCGCCGGCCGCGGCCGCTGCGAACGCTTCAGCGGTCGGAGCCACGAACTGGCCATCAGCGTTCTGGAGACTGGCGTAAGGCAGGCCGTTCTGCTTGGCGAACGCGTATTCGACATAGCCGATGGCGCCCAGAGTCTGCTTCACGTAGCCCGAGACGCCGTCGTTGCCCTTGCCGCCCTGCCCGGTCGGCCACTTCACCGCGTCGCTGGCGCCCACCGAGGCCCATTGGGGCGCCACGGCGGTCAGATAGCTGGTGAACAGGAAGCTGGTGCCCGACCCGTCAGACCGGTGGACCACTGTGATTGGCAGGTTGGGCAGCTTCACCCCGGCGTTCAGCGCCGCGATGGCCGGATCGTTCCACTTCTTCAGCTTGCCCAGGAAGATGTCGGCGAGAACCGGTCCAGTCAGCTTCAGCTGGCCGGGCTGGAGGTCAGGCAGGTTCACGATCGGCACCACGCCGCCGATCACGGTCGGAAACTGGGCCAGGCCATCAGCGTCGAGATCCTCAGGCTTCAGCGGCTTGTCGCTGGCGCCGAAAGCCACGGTCTTGGCCTTGATCTGCTTGATGCCGCCGCCCGAGCCGATGGCCTGGTAGTTCAGCGTCAGGCCCGTGTCGGCCTTCTGGGCCTCGGCCCACTTGGCGTACAGCGGCGCGGGGAAGGATGCGCCCGCCCCCACGATCTGAACGCCGGCCGCCGGGCCCTTGCCATCCGCCTTCTGGTTCTGGCCACAGGCCGTAAGGGCCAGGCAGGCCGCCACACCGATCACGATCTTTCGGAACACACGCCACCTCCAGGCTGGGCGATCTTGCGGAGGCTCTACGCGGGGGACGTGACAGTTCGACGAAGCTTTTACGACAGTTCAATGACGCTCCGATGGACCATAGCCCGTCGGATGTCAGATCGCCCCCATCGCGGTCCACATGGCCATGGCCAGACCCAGGCCGCGCATGTCGCCCTGGGTCGTCGGCTGCATCTTGTTCATGACGTAACCGAAGGTCGTGCGGGCATCCATATCGATGATGATCAGCGACCCGCCGTAGCCGCCCCAGTAGATGGTGTTGGGGTTGGGAAGCGGCAGGGCGCCGCCCGACAGGCCGAAGCCCATGCCGAAGCGCGCGGGATTGGCCAGGATCAGGTCCTGCCCTTCCACCTGCAGCTCCAACGCCTTGCGGCAGCCGGCTTCGCTCATGAAGCGCTTGCCCCTGGCGACGCCTCCGTTGGCCAGGATCGTGTGGATTTCGGCCACCGAGCGGGCGTTCCCCGTGCCGCCGGCTGCCGGAATTTCCGCGCCGCGCCAGCCCCGCGTCTTCGTCGCCGAGACGTCGATGCCGGGATTCAGCGACATGTTCCGCTGCAGCTCGGTCTGATTCTGCTGGTCGCCGACGCCCCCGCCGGGCGGGGGCGGAATCAGCTCCGCGACTCGATGATCCTCGGAGGCCGGCAGGCCGATCCAGAAGTCGGCGCCCAGCGGCTCGGCGATCTCTTCGCGGAAGACCGTGCCCAGCGACTTGCCGGTCACGCGACGCACCACCTCGCCGACGAGATATCCTTGGGTCAAAGCGTGATAACCCGGCGCGGTCCCTGGCTCCCAGAACGGCGCCTGGGCGGCCAGGAGCGTGGTCATCTTCTCCCAGTCGTAGAGGTCTTCGGTGGTGATGGTCTCCTTCCAGCCCGACAGGCCGGCCGAATGGCTCATCAGGTGGCTGACCTTCACCCCGGCCTTCCCGTTGGCGGCGAACTCGGGCCAGTACTTCGCGACCGGCGCGTCGAAGTCGATGCCGCCGCGGTCGGCCACCAGCAGCGCCGTGAGCGCGCACATGGTTTTGGTGGTGGAATAGACATTGATAATGCTGTCGGCGGTCCAGGGCCGGGTCTTGGCGGGATCGGCCCAGCCGCCCCAGAGATCGACCACCGTCTCGCCCTCGACGGTGGCGCAGAACGATGCGCCGATGTCGTCGCCATTCCGCAGGCTGCCTTCGAACACCTCTCTGACCTGTGCGTAGCGGTCCTGCGTCACGCCCTGAACAGTACCATCGGCCATAGCCGCCTCCCCGTGTCTTGTCGTCGACGCCAGTCTAGCCACTTCCGGGGTGTCAGACTCCAGGGGGAAACGAAAAGAGGCCGGCGTTTGCGCGCCGACCTCCCTGGCGTGACCCGCGTGGGGCGCGGACTAGCGGTAGACGGGCTTGCCGTCCGGGCCGGTGACCTTGCTCCACGACTTGCGGACCAGATCCTTCACGGCCGCCGGCATCGGCAGGTAGTCGAGCTGAGCGGCTGCGCCGTCGCCGTTCTTGTAGGCCCAGTCGAAGAAGGCCAGGACCTCGCGCCCGTTGGCGGCGTCGTCCTGTCTGGCCTTCACCAGGATGAAGGTGGCGCCGGTGATCGGCCAGGCTTCGCCGCCCGGCTGGTCCAGCAGCAAGAGGTAGAAGCCGGGCGCCGCCTTCCAGTTGGCGTTGGCCGCCGCGGCCTGGAAGTTCGCCGCCGCCGGGGCGACGTACTTACCGGCCTTGTTCTGCAACAGGGCGTAGGTGAGGTTGTTCTGCTTGGCGAAGGCGTACTCGACATAGCCGATCGCGCCCGGAGTCTGCTTCACATAGGCCGCGACGCCGTCGTTGCCCTTGCCGCCCAGTCCGGTCGGCCACTTCACCGCGTCGTTGGCGCCCACTTCCGAAGCCCAGCGCGGCGCCTTCATGGCCAGGTAGCTGGTGAACAGGAAGGTCGTGCCCGAACCGTCCGAGCGGTGCACGACCGTGATCGGCAGGTTGGGCAGCTGGACGCCCGGGTTGAACTTGGCGATCAGCGGGTCGTTCCACTTCTTGACCACGCCGCGGAAGATGTCGGCGGTCAGCGCCCCGGTCAGCTTCACCTGGCCCGACTTGATCCCTGGCAGGTTCACCACCGGAACCACGCCGCCGATGACGGTCGGGAACATCACGAATCCGCCTGCGGCCAGATCGTCAGGCTTCAGCGGCTTGTCGGTGGCGCCGAAGTCGACGGTGCCAGCTGTGATCTGGCGGACCCCGCCGCCCGAGCCGATGGCCTGGTAGTTGAGCCTGTTGCCGGTCTGGGCGCGATACGTCTCCGCCCACTTGGCGTAGACGGGCGCCGGGAAGGTCGCGCCGGCGCCGGAGATGTCGGCGGCCTGGGCCGAGCCAACGCCGGCCAGCGACGCAGCCGCGACGATGGCGGTAAGGTAACGTTTGAACATTGGCTTTTGCCCTCGGTCGATGGACGCCGAAACGCGTCGTGTCGGGGCGGGTTTACGGAGCCTGTGCGAAGCTTGCGTGACAACCGCGTGTCAGTTCGGTGAACGCGACAGATCGAAGGCGATTGTCACATATTTGAGTTCGATCTGTCTTCGAACTGTCGCACACGCAGCCTAGAGACCCGCTCGAACCGGTCGCCGGACGCGCGACACCAAAAGGGTCTCTCACATGCCGACCTCCCGGAAGCGCGGCGCCGCCGCGTGGATGTCCGCCAGCCTTGCCGGGATCCTGCTGTGCAGCGTCTCGACCGCCGCGATGGCCGCGCCGCCCAGCGACGCCAAGCTCCAGGCCATGCAGCAGCAGTTGGACGCGATGCGCGCCCAGCTAGACGCCCTGCAGGCCGGCAGCCAGCCCAACGCTCAGCTCAACGCGATGCAACAGCAGCTGGACGCCTTCGCCGCCCAACTGGCCGAGATGAAGACCCAGGCCGAAACGTCCAGCGCTGCGATCGCGACGCTGCAGCTGCCGCCGGCGGCCAATTCGGTCACCACCACGCTGCCGAACGGCCGACCGACCTTCGCCACTGCGGATGGGCGGTTCACCGCCAACATCCGCGCCATCCTGATGATGGACGCGGGCAAGTACTTCCAGGACAACAACCTGCCGACCACGGTCACCAATCGTGACCTCAACGACGGCATCAACTTCCGCCGCGCCCGCATCGGCTTCGACGGCAGGCTGTTCAGCGATTTCGACTATTCGTTCGTCTACGAGTTCGGTGGGTCCGGCGTGGAAGAGGCCGGCCGCCTCTATGAGGCGTCGGTGACCTATACGGCGTTGCGGCCCTTCCGCCTGAAGGTCGGCGCGTTCGAGCCGAACATCGGCCTGGCGGCGGCCACGTCCACCAGCCAGATGCCGCTGCTGGAGCGTCCCTCGCCCGCGGAGGCCGCGCGCAACGTCGCCGCCGGCGACAGCCGCGCCGCCATCCAACTCTCGGCCAACGACGCGATCGGCAGCGAGACCGGCATCGCCGTTCGCTGGCTGGCCTCAGGCGCCTTCACCGGCAACACGCTGGGCGGGACCCAGCAGTTCGATGAACAGACAGCCTGGATCGGCCGCGTGGCGCTGGCGCCATACTCCGGCGTCGACTGGCAGGCTCACTTCGGCGGCAACATCCAGCACGTCTACCAGCCCAACGACGCCGTCGGTCCGACAGGCGCGGGCGTGCGCTATCCGATCCAGATCCGCGAACGGCCGGAGCTGCGGGAGACCGGCGACCGCCTGATCGACACCGGCGCGATCGACTCGGCCAGCGCCACCGTCTACGGCGCCGAGGCGGCCTTCCAGCTCCGCAACGTCCTGCTGGAGGGCGAGGTCTTCCGCTACGAGATCGAGCGGCGCAACAGCACCCTGCCCAACCCGCACTTCCGCGGCTGGTACGTCCAGGGCTCCTGGGTGCTCACCGGCGAGACACGGATCTACAACCCGATCGAGGCCCGCTTCGACGCACCCCGGCAGAACTACAGCTTCAACCCGGCCGCCGGGACCTGGGGCATGTTCGAGCTGGCCGCTCGCTACTCGACGCTCGACCTCAATTATCGCGAAGGCCTGGATCGTGCGGCGCCGCCGGTCGGCGGCGTTCGCGGGGGCGAGCAGAAGATCCTGTCGCTGGGCGCGAACTGGTACCTGAACCCGTCGATGCGCCTGATGCTGGACTATCAGCATGTGGATATCGACCGGCTGACCGCCGCCGGCGCGCAGGCGGGGCAGGAGTACGACGCGATCGCAGCGCGGGCTCAGGTGACCTTCTGAGATTCGTCACGGGGCTGACATGATGGGCGGTTAGGGTCGATCGCAGTAACCCCTCGCTTATCTTTCCACGTCGGCCACCCGAGGCCACACGGCCGCGACCGCCCCCCGGTCGCGGCCTTCTTTTTTGCGAGGCTGTAGGCGCGAAGCGCGCTCTTTTTGAACCGCAGAGATCGCCCAGGTCCGCAGAGGGACCGAAGCGCACGATTGCTCTGCGTCCTCTGCGATCTCTGCGGTTTGAGTGCTGGGGTGTTGCGCGCCTACGCGGCGAGAGCGTCGCGTTCTACGAGCTGGAGCGGCCGGGCCACAAACGCCTTGCGGGCCTGCAACCAGTCGACGATGCGGAACTCGCCGTCGAAGCCCTCGACGATCGCCGTGCAGCTCTCGACCCAATCGCCGTCGTTCAGGTAGCGGATATCGCCGAAGTCGCGGATTTCCGCCTTATGGATGTGACCGCAGATCACGCCGCTGACGCCCCGCCGCCGGGCCTCGTCGGCCATGGCGGTCTCGAACTGGTCGATGAAGGCCACGGCGTCTTTCACCTTGTGCTTCAGGAAGGCGGACAGGCTCCAGTAGTTGAGGCCCAGCAGTCGGCGCGCTCTGTTGAAATGGGTGTTGAGCGCCAGCAGCGCGCGGTAACTCCAGTCGCCCAGGAAGGCGAGCCAACGGGCGTTCTGCACCACCCCGTCGAACTCGTCGCCATGGGTGACCAGGTAGCGTCGGCCGTCGGCGGCCTCGTGGATGGCGTCGCGCGCGACCACCACGCCGCCGAAGTGCACGCCGCAGAAGTCGCGGATGCGGTCGTCGTGGTTGCCGGGGACATAGACCACTTTCACACCCTTTCGGGCCAGGCGCAGGATCTTCTGGACCACATCGTTGTGCGCCTGCGGCCAGAACCACCCCGACTTCATCTTCCAGCCGTCGACGATGTCGCCCACCAGGTAGAGCGTGTCGCACTCCAGTTCCCGGATGAACTCGAGGAGCAGCTCGGCCTGACAGCCCTTGGTGCCGAGGTGGATGTCCGAAATGAACGCGGTGCGGCAACGCACGGCGGGCGAGTGGTCCATCGCTAGGCCCCCAACGGATAGGTTCAGCGGATAGGCAGAGTCCGTGACAGGGCGGTGACGGCCCAGCGCCTGTCCTGTTCAGATGGGATCATCTCACCCGGATGGGCCGGCTCGATCTCTTTGGGCTCGCGGGTTGCGGTGAAGCCGGCATCCACCCGACGCGCCCTAGCCCTCGGTGTCGAGGGCGTAGCCGGCCGAGCGGACAGTGCGGATCAGGTCGGGCTGGCCCTCCTGGCGCAGCGCCTTGCGCAGACGGCCCACGTGGACGTCGACGGTGCGGACCTCGACATAGGTGTTGGCGCCCCAGACGGCGTCCAGGAGGCGTTCGCGGCTGAACACCCGGCCCGGCCGCTGCATCAGGAAGTCCAGCAGGCGGTACTCGGTGGGGCCCAGGTGGATGTCCTTGCCGCCGCGGGTCACGCGATGGCGACCGCGATCCAGCATCAAGTCGGCGTACTCCAACCGCTCATCGACCAGCTCGGGCCGGGTCCGGCGCAGAAGTGCGCGGATGCGGGCCACCAGCTCGCTCATGGCGAACGGCTTCACCACATAGTCGTCCGCCCCGGTGTCCAGGCCACGCACCTTGTCGGCTTCCTCGCCGCGCGCGGTCAGCATCAGGACCGGCGTGCGTCGGGTTTCGGCCCCGGCGCGCAGCTGACGGCAGACCTCGACGCCCGACACCTTGGGCAGCATCCAGTCCAGGATCACCAGATCCGGCGGCTCCTCGGCGACGCGCAGCAGGGCTTCCTCGCCGTCGGCGGCGCGCTCGACCCGGAAGCCTTCCTTCATCAGGTTGTAGTCGAGCAGGGTCGCCAGCGCGTCCTCGTCCTCAACGACCAGTACATACGGGGTCACGGGCGGCTCTCCGGCTCAACTTCTGGCAAGCTCACCTTGGGCCGTTCGCCCACGAGCTCTTCGCCGGTCATCTGGAAATGCAGGATCTCGGCGATGTTTGTGGCGTGGTCGCCGATCCGCTCGAGGTTCTTGGCGACAAACAGCAGGTGCGCGCCGGCGGCCACCGAATTGGCGCTGGCGGCCATCATGGCCAGGAGTTCGCGGAACAGGCTCTCATAGTGCTCGTCCACCTCGCCGTCGCGCCGCCACACGTCGAGCGCGGGCTCCACGTCCCCGGCCGCATAGGCGTCCAGCACGGCCCGCAGGCGCGACGAGACCAGACGGCCCATGCGCTCGATGGCGCCGGTCAGCGGAAGCAACGGCTCGCCCGCAGACAGCACCAGGCTGCGCTTGGCGATATTGCGCGCCAGGTCCCCACAGCGCTCCAGGTTCATGGCCAACTTCAGGGTCGAGATGGCCCGGCGCAGGTCGGCCTCGCCAGGGTGGTGGGCGGCGATCAGCGCCAGCGCCCGGCGCTCAACCTCGCTCTGTAGCGTGTCCAGGCGCAGATCACGCACGATGAGGGCTTGCGCCAGGGCCACGTCACGGCGGACTACGGCGTCGACGGCGTCGACCACCTGGGCCTCGGCGAGCCCGCCCATGCGGATCACCTCGGCCACCAGCTGTCGCAGCTCGGCTTGGTAGGAAAGTGTCACTGGGGCCCCTTCAGATGCGGGCGCAAACTAATGCGGTCTTACGACACTTCTGTGACTGTCACGCGCCCCGTCAGGTCGCGCCTGGGGCGGTCGGCAGATAGACGCTGAACGTGCTGCCCTCCCCCTCGGCGCTCTCCACGATAAGCCCGCCTCTGTGGCGGTTGACCACGTGCTTGACGATCGCCAGGCCCAGTCCGGTGCCGCCGCTACGCTGACCCTCGACGCGGTAGAAGCGTTCGGAGAGGCGAGGCAGATGCTGGCGGGCGATGCCGGCGCCGGCGTCGCTCACCCGAACGACCACATAGCCCTGCCCTTCACCCCCATCGGGCGAGAGGAGCGAAAGGCCCACGCCGCCCTGCCGACTGGGCTGGCGCGCCGCCTCGCTGGACTGGGCCGCCTCCAGCGTCACGGTCACCTGGCCGCCGCGCGGCGTGTACTTCACCGCGTTGTCCACGAGGTTCTGGATCACCTGAACCAGCTGGTCGCGGTCGCCCGTGACCGAGGGCAGTTCCGCGCCGACCGCGATCGCGACGGTCACGCCCCGTTCCTCGGTAAGCGGCCGGATGGCGTCCGAGACATCCTGCACCGTGCGCGTGAGGTCGACCTTGCCGGACGGCGGGATGTGCTCGTTCAGCTCGATGCGGCTCAGCGAGAGCAGGTCGTCGACAAGTCGGGCCATGCGGGTGGCCTGCTGGGCCATGATCCCCAGGAACTTCTCGCGGGCGACAGCGTCGTCCTTGGCGTGCGTGCGCAGCGTCTCCACGAAACCGGCCAGCGACGCCAACGGCGTGCGCAGCTCGTGGCTGGCGTTGGCGAGGAAGTCGGCGCGCATGCGCTCGGTGCGCCGTGCATCGGTCTCATCCCGCAGCACCACCACGAGACGCCGAGCGCCGCCCGATTCCGGGTCCAGTGGCTTGGCGAAGGCGCGCCAGAAGCGCGGCTGCACGCCTATGGTCTCGAACGCCACCTCGGCCGGCTTCGACGTTTCGAGCGCCTCTTCAATCGCCTCCAGCACCTCTGGTCGGCGCAGCGCCGCGCCCAGGGGGGCGCCGGCCAGCTCGATGCGGAAGACCTCGCGTGCCGCCTGGTTTCCATAGGCGATCTCGGGCGCATCGCCCTCGCCGCCCCGAACCAGGATCACGGGCTCCGGAAGAAGTTCCAGGATCATCTCGGCGGCTTCGCCGGGTCCGACCCGTTCGGCGGCGTTCGGCATCAGCCCACCGGAACGCCGAGTTGCAGAGCCGCCTCGCGCAGCGCCTGCTGGTCGCCCGGCGATCCGGAGAAGGCCTGGCGCGCCGCCCGATAGTCGGCCGCCGCCTGGCTGGACTGTCCCAGCACCATGCGGGCGCGCAGCAGCTGCTCCCACCCGGCGCGGTCCTTGGGGTTCTGCTTCAGGCGCTGGGCCAGACCCGAGACCATGCCCTCGATCATCGCCTGACGGTCGCCCTGGCTCATCTTCTGGGCGTCGGCCATCTGTTGCTGCGTCGGCCCCCGCGGAGCGCCTCCCATCGGCGGCCCCATGGCCGGCGCCTGGGCCAGGGCCGGCGCGGGCGGCAGGCGGCCCTTCAGATCCACGCCGCGCTCGGCGGCCACGCGCTCGACGAACGCACGCACCTCGCCGGCCCAGGGCGCGTCGGGCGGCGCGGACTTCACCAGCGCAATCCAGTCGTTCATGGCGCCGTCTCGGTCGCCGGCCTGATCCTTGGCGACCGCGAGGAAGTAGCGGGCGCGCGGGTCGTCGGGCTGGACCGCGAGCGTGCGGCGGAAGATTTCCTGGGCGGCGGGGGTCACCTGGCCGTCGGCCGCCAGCACGGTGGCCTCGCCTTGCGCCGACAGGTAGTCGCCGTTATCGGGCGCGAGTTGCACGGCCCGGCCATAGGCCTGCGCCGCCTCGGCGTTGCGGCCGGTCTGCAGGTAGGACCAGCCCAGCATCCGCCAGCCTTCGGCGTTGCCCGGCTCACGCTGCATCTGCGCCTCGAGCTGGGCGATCATGGCGTTGACCTCGCCCTGCGGATGATCCGCGCCACCGCCCGCCAGCGCCGCAGCGCCTTCGGCGCCGTTCTTCAGCGCAGGCGCGGCCGGAACATCGGGCCGACCGATCTTCAGGTAGAGACCGGTCCCCGCCAGCGTCACGACCGCCACGACGCCCAAGGCGACGTACAGCAAGGTGCGTTCGGACAGCGGCCGCGCAGGGGCGTCATCGTCGCGCCGGCCCTCGGCCAGCAGGCGACGCTTGAGGTCGGTCTTCAACGCCTCGGCTTCGGGCTCAGCGATCGCGCCCGTGGCGGCCTGAGCCTCGATCTCGCCCAGTTGCGCCTTGAGCACGCCAACCGTATCCGAACGCGCGGCCCGCGCTGCGTCGTAGCGGCGAACCAAAGGCACGGTCAGCCCCACGGCCGCCAGCACCATCATCAGGGTGAGCACCATCCAAAGCATCAGCCCACCTTGTCTCCATCCAGCATCCTGGCCAGTTCGGCCTCTTCGTCGGCGTTGAGCGCGCCCACGGCGGCGGCGGTCGACGAGCGCCCGCGCACATACACCGCGGCCCCGACCCCGCCCAGCACCAGCACCAGCACCGGCCCGAACCACAGCAGCACGGTGTCCCACCGGAGCGGCGGCCGCAGCTGCACGAAGCTGCCGTAGCGGGACACGATATGGTCCATCGCCTGCTCGTCTGTATCGCCCGCCGCGATCCGTTCGCGGAGGATCAGGCGCAGGTCGCGCGCCAACTCAGCGTCGGAATCGTCGATCGACTGGTTCTGGCAGACGACGCAGCGCAGCTCCTGGCTGAGCTTGAGAGCGCGGGCCTCCAGCTTGGGATCGGCCAGCTGTTCATCCGGGTTCACCGCCGCGGCCGGGCCGGCCAGCAGCGCCAGGGCCGCGACGATGGGCAGAAGGCGCTTCACGATTCGCTCCGCAGCTTGGCCATCAGGGGCGCGAGCTTCTGCTGCCACACCTCGGGGGTCACCGCCCCGACATGGCGATAGCGGACACGGCCCTGCTTATCGATGACAAAGGTCTCGGGCACGCCGGCGACGCCGAACTCGATGCCGGTCCGCCCCGTCGGATCGTCTCCGACGCGGACGTAGGGGTCGCCATTCTGGCTGAGCCAGCGGAAGCCCGCGCCGGGCGAGCGCTCCTTCCAGTCGAGGCCATGGATGATCACGCCTTCGCTCTTGAGCCGCATCAGCACCGGATGCTCGACCCGGCAGGGTCCGCACCACGACGCGAACACGTTCAGCAGCATCGGTTCGCCCTTGCCGAAGTCGGTGTTGGACAATCCGACCGTGTCGCCCGGCCGGACCGGACCGACCGTGAACGCCGGCAAAGGCTTGTCCAGGAAGGCCGACGGCAGCGCCCGGGGGTCACGCCCCAGGCCCAGGAAGAACACCGCCAGGAGGGCCACGAAGCCCACGACGGGAAGGATGAACAGGAGGCGCTTCATTCGGCCGGAATGGGTTGGGGCGCGGGAGTCGGCAGCTTGAGCGCGGCGCCGACCCGCAGGCGCCGGTCGCTGAGCGAGATCGCGCCACCGATCGACATGGCGAAACCACCGATCCAGATCCAGACGATCAGCGGGTGATCCCAGAGGCGCACGACGACCCCTTGTGCGGACTCCTCGCCCACCGAGACGTAGAGGTTGCCGAGCGGCGTCACATGGATGCCGGCCTCGGTCGTCTGGCTCTGGGCCGAGGGGTGCCAGCGCTTCTCGCTGCGCAGGCTATAGGTCCCGGTGGGGCCCTTCACGGTGAAGCGCGCCTGCCGGGCCTCATAGTTCGGGCCCTGGACCATCTCGTAGTTGGTCATGGTCAGCGTCCGCCCGGCGAACTCGACCGACTGACCCGGGCGCATGTTCAGCACCTTGTCCGAATCCCATGACGTCGTGCCGGTGATTCCCAGGGTCAGGAGACCCAGTCCAGCGTGCGCGACGGTCAGCCCCACCAGCGCCCGAGGAGTCGTTCGGATCGAGCGGCTGAGGTAAGCCCGGCCGGCCCACCAGCGGCGGCCCAGGATCGTCGCCGATCCCGCCAGCAGCCAGGCCGACAGCGCCAGGGCGCCTGCCGTCATCACGCCCTTGAGCCCACCGAATGGCAGCGCCGCGGCCAGCACCACGCCCGCGATGATGGCCGGGACCTTCAGTCGGGCGGCGGTCTTGCGGAGCTCATCACGCTTCCAGTTCAGCATCGGGCCGAAGACCACCAGGAACAGCAGCGGGATCGCCAGCGGCGCGAAGGTGAGAGCGTAGTACGGCGGGCCGACCGAAATCTTGTCGCCGTTGATCATCTCGATGAACACCGGGCTGAACGTGCCCAGGAACACGGTGGCGGTGAGCACCGCGAGGAAAAGGTTGTTGAGCGTTACGCCCCCTTCCCGCGACAGCGGCTGGAACAGGGCTCCGGCCCGAATAGAAGGCGCCCGCCAGGCGTAAAGCGCGAGCGACGCCCCGGTGGTCACCGCCAGGATGCCCAGGATGAAGACGCCGCGTTGCGGGTCCACGGCGAAGGCGTGCACGCTGGTCAGGATGCCCGAGCGGACCAGGAAGGTGCCCACAAGGCTGAGCGAGAACGTGAGGATCGCCAGCAGGATGGTCCAGCTGACCAGAGCTCCCCGCCGTTCCAGCACCAGCGCCGAATGCAACAGCGCCGTGCCCAGCAGCCAGGGCATCAGCGAAGCGTTCTCGACCGGGTCCCAGAACCACCAGCCGCCCCAGCCCAATTCGTAGTATGCCCACGCGCTGCCCAAAGTGATGCCCGCGGTGAGCGGAATCCAGGCCGCCAGCACCCACGGGCGCACCCAGCGCGCCCAGGCCGCGTCCACGCGTCCCTCGATCAGCGCCGCCACCGCGAAACAGAACGACACCGAGAAACCGACGTAGCCCAGGTAGAGCAGCGGCGGGTGCAGCACGAGCCCGGGATCCTGCAGCAGCGGATTGAGCTCGGTCCCCTCGATCGGCGACGGCGAAATCCGCAGGAACGGGTTCGAGGTGAAGATCAGGAATCCCAGGAACGCCACGCCCAGGACGCCCTGAATTCCCAGCACGCGCGCCTGAAGCGTCTCGCGAAGCGTGCCGCCGAAGAACGCGACGCCGCCGCCGTAGAGGGCCAGGATCAGCACCCACAGGAGCATCGAGCCCTCGTGGCTGCCCCAGGTCGCGGCGAATCGGTAGGCGACCGGCTGGGTCGTGTGACTGTGCTGCGCGACCAGGGCGACCGAAAAATCGCAGGTCAGGTATGCATAGGCGAGGCATCCGAACGCCAGTGCGACGAACATTCCCTGCAGCAGCGCGGCCTGCCGCCCAAGCGCCATCAACACGCCGTCGCCCCGCTGAGCGCCCACCAGCGGCGCTACGGACTGGACGAGCGCGAGCAGCAGCGCGAGAATCAGCGCGAACTGTCCGACTTCCGCCGACATGGACTTTGTGCTCCCCTCCGACTTGAGCGCGTGGTAGCGCGTTCGGTGAAGATCGGAAATGCTATAGCGCCAAGGAGAGCTGGGAAGGCGCAAGGTGCGGCGAGGTCGGGGGGTTGACCGGCCAGGGTACTGGGGGCGTTGGGGCGATGTCGGAAACGTATAAGATCGCGATCATTGGATCCGGTCCTGCCGGCATGAGCGCGGCTGCGCGCGCGGCGAAGAAGGGCATCTCGCACATCCTTCTCGAGAAGACCGACCACCTCTCGGACACCATCTTCCGCTACCAGAAGGGCAAGCACGTGATGGCGACGCCGTCCGTGCTGGTGTTGCGCGCCGAGTGCGAGTTCGACGCCGGCAAGCGCGAGAAGATCCTCGACCAGTGGAACGCCGACACCAAGGCCGCCGGCGTGAACGTGAAGTTCAACGCCGACGTGACGGCCATCACCGGCGACAAGGGCGACTTCACGATCCAGCTCAAGAAGGGCGACCCGATCAAGGCCGAGAACATCGTCCTGGCCGTGGGCACACAGGGCAATCCGAACCTGATGCGTTGCGAGGGCGGCAACCTCCCTCACGTGCAGTACCAGCTGGACGACCCTGGCGAGTACACCGACGAGCACATCTTCGTCATCGGCGGCGGCGACGCCGGCATCGAGAATGCGATGGGCCTGATCGCGGACGCGGGGCAGAATAACACCGTCACCCTCGTGAACCGCGGCGCCGACTTCCCCACCGCCAAGAAGCCCAATGTGGACGGCCTGTTGGCCGCGCGCGACGCCGGGCGGATCAGCGTTCTGACCGAGACCAACACCGCGCTGGTCGAGCCGGGCTGGATCACGGTCGACACGCCCCAGGGCCAGTCGCGGTTCAAGTGCGACCGAATCATCGCCCGGATGGGCGCCGCCCCGCCGCGCGCCTTCGTCGAGGCCGCCGGCGTGGAGTTCTCCAGCCCCGACCGCACAGCCTTCCCGACGCTGACGCCCACGTTCGAGAGCACCAGCAAGCCCGGGATCTACGTCATCGGCGCCCTGGCCGGTTACCCGCTGATCAAGCACTGCATGAACCAGGGCTACGACGTGGTCGAGTTCATCAGCGGCAACACGAACCTGGAGCCCGCCGACGAACCCCTGCTGGTCGAGAAGCTGAAGGGCCTGCCCGGCAAGCGCTCGGTGGCCGAGTGGCTCGAGTTCCTGCGCAGCAACGTCGAGATCCTCAACGGCCTGTCGCCGCTGCAGATGCGGGAGTTCCTGCTCGACTCGACCGTGCGCTCCTACAAGGCCGGCGATCCCATCTTCGTGCGCAACGAGCCAGGGTCGTCCCTCTTCGGCATCGCCGAGGGATCGGTGAACGTCGAGGTCGATCCCAACAACGCCAAGATCACCGTGCCGATCGGCAAGAGCTCGATCTTCGGCGAGGTGGGCCTGATATCGGGCCGCAAGCGCGGCGCCACGATCCGGGCGGCCGAGCCGACGATCTGCGTGGAAATCCCGCGTATGGCGGCCCTGAAGCTGATGAGCCAGGTGCCGCAGGCGCGCGAGACGGTGAACCGCATCACCACCGAGCGCCAGGTGCTGCAGATCTTCAAGTCCGGTCTGACGCCCGCCGACATCCAGGAGGTTTTGGCCGGCTCAGAAGTCATCGAGGTGAAGCCGGGCGAGGCCATCATCAAGGAAGGCGACATCTCGGACGACCTCTACATCATCCGCTCCGGCTCGATGATCGTGGAGAAGGACCTGGGCGGAAAGCCGGTCTTCATGTCGTACGTGCCGGCCGGTTCATACTCGGGCGAAATGGCGATGATCGAGCGAGCCCCGCGCGTCGCCACGGTGAAAGCCGCCATCCGCTCGACGGTGGTGAAGCTGCCGGCCGACCCCTTCCGCAAGCTGCTCGTGCGCAAGCCGGAGCTGGCCAAGCGCATGACCGACGAGATGCGGGCACGCCGCGAGATCAACGCCTTTATCGAGGAACAGAAGGACGAGTTCGGCGGCGCCGTCGACATGTACTCGTCGGTGGCCAACTTCCTGATCAAACAGGGCATCGGCGAAGCCACCGACGTGCTGCTGATCGACGAGAGCCTGTGCGTCGGCTGCGACAACTGCGAAAAGGCCTGCGCCGACAGCCACGACGGCCTCAGCCGGCTGAACCGCGAGGCCGGCACCACATTCGCCAACATCCACGTGCCGACGTCGTGCCGCCACTGCGAGCACCCGCACTGCATGAGCGACTGTCCGCCCAACGCCATCCGGCGTGGCCCCGATGGCGAGGTCTTCATCAACGAGACCTGCATCGGCTGCGGCAACTGTCAGCGGGCCTGCCCTTACGGCGTGATCCAGATGGACAAGCCGCCGCCCAAGAAGCCGCCGCTCTGGGAATGGATGCTGTTCGGCAAGGGCCCAGGCCCTGGCCAACCCTCCTACGAGTGGCGCAAAAAGGCCGCGAAGGCCGAGGGCGGCGAGTCGCCGAAACTCGCCATCAAGTGCGACATGTGTTCGGGCAAGGCCGGCGGTCCGGCCTGCGTCCGGGCCTGTCCGACGGGAGCTGCGATCCGGGTCACGCCGGACGCGTTCCTGTCGGTGGCGCGCCTCGAGAAGACCGGATAGGCCGTGACGCAAGTTGGGGGGCATACCGAGCGCGTGAGGCAGAGGACCCATGAAGGGTTCCTGCGTCACAAGGGCTTTCGCTGGGCGCAGATCGCCACGGGCCTCTGCGTCGTGGCGACGGGCGTCTATTTCTTTGTCGCATCGCGGCTTTCCGAACCGCCCAGCGGCGGAAGCTGGCTGGGCTATGTGCTGGGCACAGCGAGCGCCGGCCTCATCGTCTGGCTGGCCTGCCTGGGTATCCGCAAGCGCGTCATCACCCAGGGCCACTATTCGTTGAAGGCCTGGGTCTCGGCCCACGTCTACCTCGGCCTGTCCCTGACCGTGCTCGCCACGCTGCACACGGGCTTCCAGTTCGGCTGGAACGTCCACACGCTGGCCTATGCGCTGATGATGCTGGTGATCGCCTCGGGCGCACTGGGCGTCTGGGCCTACGCAACCCTGCCCCAGCGTCTGCATGGGAACCGCGGCGAGACCACGCGCAAGCAGATGCTGGACGCCCTGGCCAGCCTCGACGCCCAGATGCACGAGGCGGCCCAGCCGCTCGACCGAAACGGCGCCGCCATCGTGCGGCTGTCCATCGAGCAGACCGACCTGGGCGGCGGCTTCTGGAAGCGCCTGACCGGCAGCTATGGCGACTGCGCCAACCGCCGCGCGCTGCAGCAGCTGCGCGCCCTGCCCTCGCCTGGCAGCGCGGTGCAGGCCGAGGCCCTCACCAAGATCGAGGGTCTAATGACCCAGAAGGCCGATGCGCTCGCGCTGGCCCGCCGGCAGATGGGTATCACCGCCCTGCTCGAAGCGTGGCTGTTCGTGCACATTCCGGCCACTTTCGCCCTGCTGGCGGCGCTCATCGCGCACATCGTCAGCGTCTTTGCGTACTGGTGACCGGTGGCTCAGACCTTTCGCCTCAAGCTGATCACTGAACGGGCCGCCGGCGGCGACCCGATCGTGCGCGAGCGTGACGTGGCCGGGCCCGAGGCCACCATCGGCCGCGCCGCCACCAACGACCTCGTCCTGGCCGACCTCGCGGTCGACCCCAGCCACGCCAAGATGCGGTTCTCCGGCCCAGGCCGCGTGACGATCGAAAGCGTGAGCGGCCTGCCCTTCATGGCCGACGGGAAGTCGACCTCGCGTGTCGACCTCGACGTCTCGCGCCATCCCGTGGCCGGCTTCGGCGAGTACCGGTTGGCGTTCGAGCCGGGCGAGGAAGGCGGGGCGGTCGTCACCGTCACCCGCGAAAGCCACGACCACCCGCCCAGCGCCAGCGTATTCTCGCTGCAGGCGCCGGTGTTCGGCCGGCGCAACATGGCCTGGATCCTGGGCGCAGGGATCTTCCTGCTGTGCCTGCTGGTCCCGCTGACGCTGTCGGGGATCATCGGCCCGGCCAAGATCCGCCCCGACCAGCAGTGGTCGTCGGGCGCCCTCACCAAGGCGCATTCGTTCCTCGAAAGCGACTGCAAGAGCTGTCACGTGAAGAACTTCCAGGCGGTGCGCGATGACGCCTGCCTGACCTGCCACAAGTCGAGCGCCGACCCGACCCCGCAGTTCGAACGCGCCCGCAGCCTGGGCAGCCCCTTCCAGCCGCAGTTGGCGCCCGAGCACGCGGCGCACGACAAGCTGGAGAAGGCGACGCCGCTGCCGGCGGGCCTCGGCGCCGTCAGCGCGGTGTTCCAGCGCGCGCTGGGCCACCCCACCGACCGCTGCGCCAGCTGCCATATCGAGCACACCAAATCGCCCACGCCCGAAGGCGCCGACGCCAAGGCGCCGCCGCTCTCTGACAAGCCCAAACTGGTGGTGGTGCAGGACTGCCAGAGCTGTCACAGCCAGCTGAAGATGCGGCTGACCAAGACCGAGCTGATCGACACGCCCGACTGGAACAAGCACCCCGGATTCCGCCCGCTGGTGATGACCTCGGCGGCCGGCGCGAAGCCGACGTTCCAGCGCGTGGCGCTCAACACCGCGCCGCAGGAGCGCAATGGCCTCACCTTCCCGCACCGCCTGCACCTGGATCCGCTGGGCGGCGTCGCACGTCAGGCGATCGAACTGGGCAAAGCCGGCGGCTACGGTGCGCCGCTCGAGTGCGCCTCCTGTCACCGCCGCGACGCCAGCGGCAAGGACTTCGTCCCGATCGAGATGGAGAAGGACTGCGGCGGCTGCCACAGCCTGGCCTACACGCGGGAAGGCGGACAGCTGAAGAACCTCCCGCACGGCGAGCTCCAGAAGGTGGTCGACACCCTGGCCGGCCGCAGCCTGACGGCGTCGCCGGGCAGCGATCGCCAACGCCCGGGCACGATCCGGCCCAGCGTCTTCTCGGCGGGCGGCGCCAGCGCCTATCGCGCCACGTTCTCTCGCGGCGGCGCCTGCTACGACTGCCACACCGTCAATTGGGCGGGCGATACGGTGCAGATGGCGCCGGTGAAGCTGGCGATGAAATACCTGCCGCGTGGCGGCTTCGACCACAGCGTGCCAGAGCACGGCGGTCCCGGGACCTCGAAGGCCGGCGGCTTCGAGTGCGCCGACTGCCACAAGGCCAAGACGTCAGACCGGGCGTCCGACGTGCTGATCCCCGATCTGAAGACCTGCGCCACCTGCCACGGACAGCCGGCGACCAAGATCGCCGCAGCCGACGACGCTGATTGCACCACGTGTCACAGCTTCCACAAGCCGGGCCAGGCGACGCCGAAACCGGGGCACCCGCCGCTGGAAACTCTGCGCTGGACGAAGGTGGCGGCCCGCTGACGGATCAGGTCCGGGGCGCAGCGCCAAGGCGCATCCGCAGGGCTTCCCCCTCGGCGCGGATAGAGTCGTGGTCAGCCGCCATGGCTGCGACGGCGCGGTACGGCAAAGCCATCCGCGGATTGCCCTCCAGCCTTCGCTGATTGCGGATCAGGAAGTCCCAGTAGAGGACGTTGAAGGGACAGGCGCCCTCACCCCGCTTGCGCGCGACGTCATAGACGCAGCCTGCGCAGTAGTCGCTCATGCGATTGATGTAGGCGCCGCTGGCGGCATACGGCTTCGAACCGACGATGCCGCCATCCGCATAGATGGCCATGCCATGGGTGTTCGGCGCCTCGACCCATTCGAAGGCATCAATGTAGGCCATCATGTACCAGGCGTTGATCTCGTCGGGGTGGACCCCCAGCAGCAGCGCGAGATTGCCGGTCACCATCAGCCGTTGAATGTGGTGGGCGTAGGCATGCCTCTGCGTGACGCCGACCACATCCCTTACGCAGGCCATCTCGGTGTCGCCGGACCAGAAAGCCCCGGGCAGCGTGCGATCCGCCTCAAGGGCGTTGCTGCGCACATAGTCCTCGCCCTTGAGATCGTAGACGCCCCGGACGAACTCGCGCCACCCGAGGATCTGGCGAACAAAGCCTTCAACGGCGTTCAGAGGCGCCCGGCCAACGCGGTACTCGGCCTCGGCTCGGCGGCAGATGTCGAGCGGATCCAGGAGGCCGATGTTCAGAGCCGCCGAGATGCGCGCATGCCAGAGGAAAGGCTCTCCGCCCTTCATGCTGTCCTGCCAGTCGCCGAAGTCCGGCAGGATATCGGCGATGAAGTGGGCGAGCAGCGACTGGGCTTCGGCGTGCGACGTAGCCCAACCAAACATCGCCGTATCGCCGAAGTGATCGGAGAACCGCGCTTCCACCAGCCGGATAACATCCTGGACCACAGGTCCCGGCGCGATCCGCAGCCGATCGGGCGGACGTACGGTGCGGGGCAGGCGCTTCCGGTTCTCGGCGTCGTAGTTCCAGCGCCCGCCGACGGGCTTGTCTCCGTCCATGAGCAGGCCGGTGCGTCGACGCATGTCACGGTAGAAGAATTCCATGCGAAGTTCTCGTCGATCGCGCGCCCAGGCCTCGAAGACAGGTCTAGGGCAGATGAACCGATCGTCCGGTCGAACCTCCAGCGGGACCGGCGCCTGCAAGACAAGACTCTCGAAGGCGCGTGTCAGTCGATGTTCGCCGGGCTGGGTTGCGACGATCCGGTCGAGACCGCCGTCCTCCAGCGCCCGCAGGACCTCTCCGGGGATATCCTGCGTGTTGTCCGGATCGTCGAGACGCACGTATCGAACATCCACGCCACGCTCGGAAAGCCTGTCGGCGAAGCGGCGCATGGCGGCGAACACCAGGACCAGCTTCTGCTTGTGGTGTCGTACGTAGGTGGCTTCGGCCATCACTTCGGCCATCAGCACCCGATCCCCCGGGGCCAGATCCCGCAGGGCCGAGAGATTGTCGGAAAGCTGATCACCCAGGACCAGACGCAGCGTTCGGGGCATTCCGCATCTATCCCGGCTCTTGGGGCCAACGAAAAGCGCCGCCGCAGTCTCCTGCGGCGGCGCCTCAATTCGAAAGGGTTTGACGCTTAGACGACCCCGAACGCCAGCATGGCGTCGGCGACCTTCTTGAAGCCCGCGATGTTCGCGCCCTTCACGTAGTCCGGCACCTTGGAGCCCGCGCGACCGCCGTACTCCAGGCAGGACGTGTGGATGCCCTGCATGATGTCTTGCAGCAGCCGTTGGAGCTCTTCTTCCTTCCACGAGATGCGGGCCGAGTTCTGGCTCATCTCGAGGCCCGAGACCGCCACGCCGCCGGCGTTGGCCGCCTTGCCGGGCGCGTACAGGATCTGGGCGTCCTTGAAGACGTGCACGCCTTCCAGGTTGGTCGGCATGTTGGCGCCTTCAGACACGCCGATGCAGCCGTTCTTCACCAGGGTGCGCGCGTCGTCGCCCAGCAGTTCGTTCTGCGTCGCGCACGGCAGCGCCAGTTGGCAGGGCACGCCCCAGGGCGTCTTGCCGGCGTGGAATTCTGAACCCTTGAACTCCTTGGCGTACTCGCTGATGCGGCCGCGACGCTTGTTCTTCAGGTCCTTCACCCAGTCGATCTTCGCCTGAGTCAGGCCCTCGGGGTCGTAGATGAAGCCTTCGGAATCCGAGAGCGTCAGCACCTTTCCGCCCAGCATCGTGACCTTCTCGGCGGCGTGGGTTGCGACGTTGCCCGAACCCGAGATCACCACCGTGTGGCCGGCGATGTCCTTGCCCTGGTTCTTGAGCATGTTCTGCAGGAAGTAGGTCGCGCCATAGCCGGTAGCCTCGGTGCGGATCAGCGAGCCGCCGTATTCCAGGCCCTTGCCGGTCAGCACGCCCGTGAACTCGTTGGTCAGGCGCTTGTACTGGCCGAACATGTAGCCGATCTCGCGAGCGCCCACGCCGATATCGCCGGCCGGCACGTCGACGTCGGCGCCGATGTAGCGATAGAGCTCGGTCATCATGCTCTGGCAGAAGCGCATGACCTCGCCGTCCGACTTGCCCTTCGGATTGAAATTCGAGCCGCCCTTGCCGCCGCCCATGGGCAGGCCGGTCAGCGCATTCTTGAAGGTCTGTTCGAAGGCCAGGAACTTCAGCACGCTCTCGGTGACAGAGGGGTGGAAGCGGATGCCGCCCTTGTAAGGACCGATCGCGTTGTTGTTCTGAACGCGCCACGCCCGCTGGACGCGCACGTTCCCCTTGTCGTCCTGCCAGCAGACGCGGAAGCTGATCACCCGATCAGGTTCTGCGATCCGGCGCAGGATCTGGGCCTCGTGATACTTTTCCTTGTCCTGGATAAACTCGAAGATGTCTTCGGCCACTTCCTGGACCGCCTGCACGAACTCCGGTTGCCCCGGATTGCGGCGCTTCACCCCTTCGATGAAGGTCGGAAGATCGACGTGATCGCTGACTGCCATGTTTGAATCCCCCAATGTCCGGCGCACTCTCGCCCGGGCGTTTCCCGCGCAACCTTAGCGGCGAATTCGGTACGGTCTAACGCGAATTGCGGACGCACTCGCCTCTCAGACGTTTCGCCCTTCACAAGTCCTCGGAATTTGCGACAACACGTTGTGTTGGGATGGGGGCTATCAAAATGACCAAGGCGTCTGATCTTTTCGTGCAGTGCCTGGAAGAGGAAGGCGTCGAGTACGTCTTCGGCGTCCCTGGCGAGGAGAACCTGGACTTTCTGGACAGCCTTTCGCGCTCCACGAAGATCAAGCTCATCCTGACGCGCCACGAACAGGGCGCGGGCTTCATGGCCGCCACCTACGGTAGGCACACCGGCAAGGCCGGGGTCTGCGTGGCCACCCTGGGCCCGGGCGCAACCAACTTTGTGACGGCTGCGGCCTATGCCCAGCTAGGCGGCATGCCGATGATGATGATCACCGGCCAGAAGCCCATCAAGAAGTCCAAGCAGGGTCGGTTCCAGATCCTGGACGTGGTCGACATGATGAAGCCGATCACCAAGTACACCCATCAACTGGCCTCGGCGGACAACATCCCGTCGCGGATCCGCGAGGCGTTCCGCCTGGCGCAGGAAGAAAAGCCGGGCGCCGTCCACCTGGAATTCCCTGAGGACGTGGCCGACGAGGACACCGACTCCCTGCCCCTGGCCAAGAGCAACGCCCGCCGCCCGGTGGCCGACGAGAAGTCGATCCGCGCCGCGGCCAAGCGCATCGAGCAGGCCAAGGCCCCGATCCTGGTGATCGGCGCCGGCGCGAACCGCACCATGACCAGCCGGATGCTCACCCAGTTCATCGAGAAGACGGGCATCCCCTTCGTCTCGACACAGCTGGGCAAGGGCGTTGTCGACGAAACAAGCCCCAAGTTCATGGGCTGTGCGGCGCTCTCGGCCGGCGACTTCGTGCACCGCGCCATCGGCGCGTCGGACCTGATCATCAACGTCGGCCACGACGTGATCGAAAAGCCGCCATTCTTCATGCAACGCGGCGGCTCGGAGGTGATCCACATCAACTTCCGCTCGGCCGAGGTCGATCCGGTCTACTTCCCGCAGTACGAGGTGATCGGCGACATCGGCAACGCAATCTGGCAGATCAAGGAAGACATCCTGCCCCAAGCGGGTTGGGACTTCTCGGCCATGTACAAGGCCCGCGCCGCCGAGGTGGAGCACGCGGCCAAGTACGACACCGACCAGCGCTTCCCGATCTACCCGCAGTACCTGGTGAAGCAGATCCGCGAAGCGATGCCGGACGACGGCATTATCTGCCTCGACAATGGCGTCTATAAAATCTGGTTCGCCCGCAACTACGCGGCGCGGCGCCCCAACACCGTTCTGCTGGACAATGCGCTGGCGACCATGGGCGCGGGCCTGCCGTCGGCCATGGCCTCGTCGATGGTCTACCCGGACCGCAAGGTCATGGCGATCTGCGGCGACGGCGGCTTCATGATGAACAGCCAGGAGATGGAGACCGCCGTCCGCCTGAAGCTGAACATCACCGTGCTGATCCTGAACGACAACAGCTACGGCATGATCCGCTGGAAGCAGGCGAACATGGGCTTCAAGGATTGGGGGCTGACCTACGGCAACCCGGACTTCGTCGCCTACGCCAAGTCGTACGGCGCCAACGGATTCCGCGTCGAGTCGGCGGCCGCGCTGCCCCAGCTCCTTCGTAGCTGCCTCGACACGCCTGGGGTCAACCTGATCGACTGCCCGGTCGATTACTCCGACAACGACCTCATCCTGAACCGCCAGATCAAGGAACTCAGCGCGGCCATCTAGGCGCGGACGCCAAGGACACCGACATGACCGCGCTACGGGATTCCTATCCCCTCTACCTGGCCAACGAGGCCCAGACCCCGAACCTCGATCTCGAGGTGACGGACAAATACACCGGCAAGGTCGCCACGCGTGTCGCGCTGGCGAACGCCAAGATCA